>Ga0164297_10000383_pt1 | contig 55499 bp, 70 predicted proteins | sample GEODES058metaG_FD_113539 | JGI IMG/M metagenome (GOLD analysis project Ga0164297, IMG submission 113539) | Dystrophic lake water microbial communities from Trout Bog Lake, Wisconsin, USA - GEODES058 metaG | ecosystem: Environmental > Aquatic > Freshwater > Lake | place: USA: Trout Bog Lake... | reverse complement strand
CTAAGTTTGTCCTAGCTGTTGCTGCATTGTTTAAATCTGATAAATTATTGCTAACTAATAATGGAGTTGCGCCACTACTTGCTGCCGTTAATTGCCCTTGTGCATTTACCGTAATACTAGCATTCGTATAACTGCCAGCAGTAACGCCGCTAACAGCAGTTAAACTAACTGTTTTAGAATTACCTTTGTAGTAAAGCTCGCCGCCACTTGTATACATCAATCCACCAGACGCAGGAATAGATGGAGTACTTGTTGTTGCTTCTAAATATAATGCTGAAATGTTATTAACATTGCTTATGTGTAATGGATAAGCTGGTGATGCCTGATTGATTCCTACATTCACACCATTTCCTAATCGCATCGCATTAGAAACACCAATTGTAGAGTTGTAACCAATCGCTATCGCATTCGTTAGGTTATTTGCCCCAATAGTTGTTCCTGAACCTATAAAAACGCATTCGTTAGCACCATAATACGTAGTATTGTAGCCGGCCTGGTATCCTATTGCAGTACAGTCGTTTAAGATGGAAGCTTGTAAAGCTTGATATCCGATAGCTACACTTCTAGATCCACTTCCCAGTAAAGAACCATCGCCAATTCCAATGTTATAACTTCCTGTAAAGTTAGTATTTAAGACGAGATAACCAATTCCAATATTGCAATTTCCCGTAGTATTTACTTTTAAGCAGGAATCTCCTATTGCAATATTATTAAAACCAGTTGTATTATTATTAAGACTATTAGCACCAATTCCTATATTAAGATGACCAATAGTATTTGAAGGTAAGCTATATTGGCCTATTGCAATATTATTAAAACCATCTGTATTTAAATTAAGAGCACCATATCCTAATGCTATATTGGCATCTCCTGAAGTGCTAGTACTTAATGAATTTAATGCATATGAACCAATACCTAAATTACTGTATCCCGCAGGAGAAAGAAGGCCGGTATTAGCTCCGATAAATAGGCTATTACCATCATCTTTTATAGTTGTAGGATTACCTGGACTATAGTAATCCGTTCCAGCTATTCCTATTGTTAGAACACCAGTACTTGTCGTGTTCTTTAGTAACCCTGTACTTAAAGACCCCAAAACTTGTGCATTTGTTAATGAAGTATTTGCAGTTTGTATAATATATGTAGCAGTATTTGGTGCTGCTGAACCGGAAATTGCAGAACTCAATTGATTAACATTTACGGCATCTGTTCCAGAAACACCATTTGCTAAATTAATAATTTTATAATTATTGATGTCTACATCACCACTATTAGGAAGCTGATTTAATCCTGTAGAAAGTAGTGTTTCTAAATAAGTATGAGCTTCAGATGCACTTGACGAGGCATTTGAAGCAGAACTAGAAGCACTACTTGCAGAGTTAGATGCTGATTCTTTATAATCAAAAGCATCATTTTTATATTCTCTGGCTTTTTCCTTATATTCGTATGCCTTATCACTATAGTCAGAGGCAGCTGCAGCAGAAGCTGCTGCCGCTGCTGCTGAGGCAGAAGAAGCTATTGCTGAAACACTAGCTTCGCTGGCAGCTCCTGTTGCTTCTGCTGCAGCTCCCGTAGCCTCTGTAGCAGAAGTTGCAGCAGCTTCTGCACTAGCCTCAGCTTCTGCTGCTAACTCTTCTAATGTTTCAACAGTTGCATAATCGACATCTGGAACAGCAATAGCGATATATCCATCTGTTTCAATTTTAGCGATTCCCGTTTCAAGTGAACTTAATACTTGGGCATTAGTTAAAGCTTCATTTTCTTGCCTAATAATATAAGTAGCATCCTTTGGTGCACCTTCACCTCCTCCGCCAGCATCTATAAACGATAGAATACGATTGCCGTTTGTAGCAAGTACCTGCCCATCAGTTCCATCCTGTAATGGTAAGCTCCAGATTGTACTTTGAGTCAAGCTACCGGCAGTAAAGCCAACATAATAATCATTTAACTGATTCCTCAACTTTAAGCTGTTAGTGATAATATCATTACTGTTAGTAATATTGGAAGACTCAATTCCATTTACATATATTGTATAAAACTCGGCCGTTCCACCGGTAATAGCAGAAGATAATACGCTTCCAAAACTAGCTTCTTTTGCATATAAATAGTCAATTGGAGTCAGACCATCTCCTCTATTAGCTAGTTCTAGAAACGCTGCTTTTTCTCTGTCAAATCCTGGATTAAAATTATTACTCATTACTTAAAACTGAATTTGATACAATGATTTTAAACGTTCTTCTTCATCTATGTTACTAATATCTTCACCGGCAAAATCAGGTAAATCAGGAGGTATATCATCATTTGTAAAGTTGATATTTTCTAAAATAACAGGAGAAGTATTAGAGTTAGCATCTGGTCCAATAGGTGTTTCAATGCCGAACGGGCGAGGATTTTGCACAACTTTTGGATCACCCTTTATTTGTGGTGGTCTATTCTGCTGGTTTGGTTCATCAACAAAAGGGCGGCCAACTATTGCTCCTGTCCAGACTAACTGATTTCCTCTCCATTCATATTGCTTGACTAAATCAGACTTGCTAAAAAAAAATCCTGAGTAGTCGCAAACTCCTATAGGTTCGATTACGTCCTTTCTAACGTAATCTCCCATTTGCGTATTTACAGGACAGTTCTTTAAACTAGTCACTATATACCTCCAGTTTAAGCGGTACTTCCGTCGTATTATTAATTACTGCCGGACTCAGCGTTTCCTGATACCTCATTTTTAAACTTTCTTCTTTTTCAGGAGCATATTGAGCCGCTAACATGCTTGCGAGTCCATATATTAGAGGAGTATAAAAATATGATGGAATATCAATGCTTTGCGTATAACTCTCTAGTGTTTCTATACTGCTTTGACCGCTATACATTATTAAATTATACATAGAAGAAGCAGTCTGCCATATATACAAAGACGGGGTTCGCTGGTAGTCAACATAGTAAATGGTAGGCCGTCCCATTAACGACTTGTTTGGGTAGGTTAAATATTCATATCTGGATACCTCGCTCATGGTAGTATCCTGGCTTATACTATTAAAATAAAGTTCTTCAATATCGAGTGTGTATCCTCCTGTTTCTTTAATTCTATATGCCCTTGCATAAATTGGATCAGGTACATAAAACCATGAAATTACGTCCGCTTTGTATGGATAAAGGGTAGGACAAGTAAAAACAGTAAACCAATTTATCGTATCTTGTGATGCTTCTAAAACTAAGCTATATGGACGATTAGAAACATAACTTTGAATGCCAATAATGCTGATTTGTTTTGTAACTCCCAAACCATAATCATAAGAAATATTGCCGTTTTGAACGTTTTGTGTACATCTTGTTGCTGGATTACCATCAAAAGCATAAGCAGCAATTCCTCCGCCGTTTCCATCATAAGTATTTGCGGTATTTGATTGCGGTGTCCCATTTAATTGTCTTACATTACTTCTAAGGAACACTTGAAATATTTTAGTAATATTGCTTGGCAAGGTATAGGATGCTTGCCCCGTAGTTAAAAAAATAGGATTTAATTTTAATGTCCATAAATTGACATTAGAGTTAGTCCAATCGCTTAAAATAAAATTAATAATATTAAGTGCTGAATTATATTGCTCGGCAGTTACCATGCTAAGAGGCATGTTAATTAGCTCATAAGCTTTTCTGATAATCAGCTCTCCTTTTATACTATTAAAACTATAACTTCCGCTAGTATTCGGCATTTTACTTACCTCTTTACTTATAATTGCAGGAATTGAGCTTTAAGAACCGAACCATTATTATTAGGATTAATTTTAATGAGTAAATTGGAAGCTAAAGAATTATATTGTAGTAATGCAGACGCAGTAGCTGTGGCGGCTGAAGCTGCAAAATTACCATTAGCTGCAGACGTTAAGTCATCATATTTCCCTAGGCCTAAATTATTCTTTAGCGATAAAAATACCTGATAAGTAGCAGGATTAGCCGTTGCTGCTACGATATTTAAGGCATAGCTTATAGAAGAAGTATTGGTCTTAGCGGTATTTAATAGAATCATTGGAAAATACCCAACAGAAGCAACGCCGACTTGAAGGGTAGAGCCTGTAGTACCGGTTGGAATTATCTGCACCACATTATCAAAGCAGTTAACGCTTGTAACTGTATTTGCATCTGGACCAGCTAAGGTTTCACTAATAAAAACCCCATTCTGATAACCAGTAATAAGAAAATTAATTGCAGAAAGATTGGCCGCTGAATTAAGAGTAATTCTTGGAACAATACCAAAATCAATAAAATTAACTATACCCGTAGTTTTATTAACATAAGAACCATTTAACAGCAGCGGAGTATTTGTTGTGGTAGTTTGAGCCGTAGATATTCCGTTTGTTATAGGAGCTGGCCAATTATATTGATAAAATTGAGACATAATTATTCCTTATGTTTATTTATTATTTCCAGAGCTTTCCTGTAAGCTTGAATTTCACCTGTAGATATAGTTAAAGTATGAATAAGCTTCTTATTCTCTTCGGTGAGTTTATTAATCTGCTCTGTCATTTGCACGTGAAGCACAACAAGTTTTGTGTGTTGTGCTTCTGCTTCCTGCAACATATTATTTAGATCGGTTTCCATGTTGTTTCTCCTTAAATCTTAAGCTGTTGAACCTTCTGCGCCAATCACGCCAAGAGGAGTAAACATGCCAAAAGAATAACGACCTGATGCAAGCACTGACATAGTTTCGGTTACAGGATCGGTTGTTACGTTTACTTTAAGCGGACGTCTAACAAAATGTTTACGTGTTCCTTTAACATTAGTTAACGCAAACCAGTTACTTGGATTTGTTAAGAAGTGGCTTACTTCATAACCTTGTGGAATAGCCTTCATGTTGTAAATTGCATTTACGTCATTATTAGCTGTTCCTGTTCTAAATACAGATTCAAGCAATCTACAACCTGAGAACATTAAGTCTTGTGGTAATAGCAATCTCTCAATCTGACCATTAATTAGCAGTCCTGCCTGATCTTTCATTTTACCGGCAAGAATTACCCCCTGTTCAACACCGGTTTCACTAAAATCGACATAATTACTCGTGCCGTTATACGCTCCAACCTGATTAGAATAAACACCGCCATCGTAAGGTTGAGAGCCAGAGCAAAGAGTTTGGCCGTTAGCGATTGTAGCTGAGGTGTTAAATGCCTGATTAAACGGATTCATTGCTACTACTTCTCTGGTTTGTTCATAGGAAGTAGTAAGAGATTTAGTACCATTAAAGAACTGATCGGCATAAAGATCATCTTCCATGGCAATATTAGTAATCTGAAAACCGAGGGCAAATTCCCGATGGACAAATTCATAAATAAAACGCTCAGCCATGCTATCCATTTTAATAGGAGCACCTTGAGTTTTCTCAAGTGCATAGCCAGTGCCTCTAATGTCAACCAACCTTTCAGTATGTTTGATAGAATTACCCTGTTCATAGACTTTGGTATATTCCCCTTTGAACCGATCATACTGAGACTTTACTTCATACAAACCAGGCCATAAGAGACTAGGAATATCACCAGTGGTTATAATAGACATAATTAATTACCTTTATTTTTAGTTTTAGTTTTCTTGATTGATTCTGCTTTAACAGACGTTTTTTTCTTCTCTTTTGGTAAATATAATCCTTCCTTTAAAAGAGAAGGCATATTGCCGCTTGTTATTATGGACATAACCTTATACTCCTATACTCCGGCTGTTGGACCTGCTACACCACTTGAACCGTAAATATGTTTGTTAAACTTTACTAAAAGGTTAGTAAACGGCATATCTACACCCGGGACTAATCCTGTAGGATTACTATCTGCGGTAATTACTGGATCAATGCCAATAATTTTTACATCTAAAGTACCGGTATTTGCAATTGTTGAACCATCGAGATAGTAAACAGAACCATATATCGTACTACCGGTACGTGGATTTTGACCACCAGCAATAGCAGTTGCATCCGTAAAAGTTATGCCTGCCACTGATAAATAAGCATTACGCCCAACCTGAGTTGCTAAAAAAGTAATTCCTGTGGCAGCTGCTACAGAACTTGATACCTGCACTCTAAATACTGCCATTGGGTCATCATTAACGTAAGCAATAATGGATGTACCTGCTTTTACTTGTGTACTTCCTGGCCAGTAATCAGAATTTATTTGATAGCCAGTCTGCGCACTTGTATACTGACAACTTATAAACACACCGATGAAAGCATCAGCGTCAGCTGTTGCAATGCCTTGCACTGCAGTACCATCTGTTGAAGCAGATAGCTTTTGAGGTGCTATAGTTCCTGCCATGGTAGCAAGACCAGGGTTACTGACAAATTTTACTGGATCACCTTGAAAAATACTGTTTGGCTGTGTAATTAAGCCGTCATCATCTGCATAAATGTAATATTGACCTAGTTTTTGTGTTCCGCCGTTTCCTATTTGGGACTGCACAACTTGCAAACCATAAGGTCTATTAATGCCGTTAGACATAATTTCCTCGTATATTATTAATTATTAAAAAACGTAAATATTTTAAATTTAAAAAAGATAAGCTAATTCAAGCTTCGGAGACCTTTTAACGTCTAGTTATGACGATAAACTTTATTACAGATAAGTTTCAAAACTAGCCTTTTAACGTCTAGCGATGACGTAAGCATAGCTTTTTAAAAGATTTAGCTACAAACTACGACCTTTTTAAGTCTAGTCATGACTTTTTTTCTATCTAATTATATTATAGCAAAAAGATTATCCATTTTGCAAATCGTACTACTATTTAGAGTTAGTTTACGACATCATCTAAACCTTCGGCTAATATTGCTTCTAATTTTTCCTCTTTTAATTTTTTAAGTATTTGCTTCCATTTTGATAAATCAATACTAAACACTCCATTTTGATCGGTTCGTAATTGTTTTTTTATAATTGGATGGCCAAGTGCTAGTCTAACTAACCTAATTAATAAAAACTTATCCTTATTTAACAATAAATGCTCTAATTTGGTCTTCACTTCTTCTTCGGAAGCTGTCCCTAAAATAAAATCTTCAATAAAACCCTTCGTGAACCTTAAAATAATTTTGTAATCTTTCTCAATATTTAAAGAAACTTTAACTTCTACATAACCCTCTGAGTGTAAAAATATTTCTTCTATTTGATATTCATACATAACATATTCTCTCGATTAAATTCTTTAAAAATTAACTACCAAATACCACGACAGACACACCATCAAGTGCAGGGAGTAAGTTACCAAGCGTATCAGTTGTAAAAATTATTACCTCTGTTGCCGTTTTTGATCTAAAAAATACCTGAAACGGAGCTACTACTTCCGTCCCTCTGCTAAGTGCCGGTAATACTGTATAATTACCATCGGAAAAAGAAGTAGTAAAAGTTACAACATACGATCCATTTGATCCGGTTACCGATTCTATATTAAAACTGCTTTCTATCTGAATATTATTACTTGATGCATTATTATCGTAGAAAAAACAATAAGCTTTGGCAGCACCGGGATTGTCAATAACCCCTGCTATTGTCATATTTCCGCTAGTATCTATTTGAATGCTATTTAAGTTGATGACTCCATCATCTACAGTAGCCACGTTAATATCCTGATCACCGCTTGCCGTTGTAATCGTATTTACAGAGATTAAGAGATTACCTACGTTGATACTGGATAATTCAACTAGAGAATCAGCTAAATTAATAATTACATCGTTTGTTTCCCCATCGCCGTTTTGCACATCTATATTAGTACCTCCCCCTATTGTTCTTGTTATAAAACTTAAAGGAGTATTAGCGTTTATTACTAAAAACCCATTCTGTACTTGAGTAGTTAGATTATTTAAATTATTTAACGAATCGGAAATATTAAAGCTTATGTTACCTGAAGGAGGCGTAATAGTGGAATTGGTAATACTTAACGAATTGTTTAAAGATTCTGTTGAAAAAGTAATAATTCCGCTTGTTCCTCCTCCAAAAGGTATTACATTCCAAACGCCGGCAGCAGTTGAAGAATCAGTTAAATATATCTGCCTGACTTCTCCGGCAACCATCACAGTTCCTACAGGTGCACCAGCATTATCTAAAATAGTAAAATCATAACTACCTATATTGTTAAATAACATGGTAGTTCCTGTTTGGACAGTATTGCTTGGGGGAAGAGTAATAGTATAGGAATCACTCCCAGAGCTAACATCATTAATATCGCTAACAATTTCACCATCGGTACGAGGATAAGACCAAGAGAGGATAACATCGCTATTAAGAGTGATTTTTGAATAGGACATGATTTTAAATTTTTATGTTTACCTTCCGGAATATCCTTTTTCTGAAAATGGCATCACTGGGTTGTAGATGTCTGTCTGTACTTTCTGCAAAGTATCAATCATTACTTTTTCTGCCTTTTTCTCATAGTATTGTTTCTCTTTGATTCCATAGCGTTCATCTCTTGCAAGAACAATAGTATCACCAGTAGTAATAGAGTCTGATTCCTCCCGCAGGTCTTTCCTATAAGTTCTTTTATTTTTTAGTCTCTCAGGAGATACGACATACCACTTCTTTGCTAGTAACCTGTTAATACGCTCAGGAGCGTTAAGGGCAAAGTAATATTCTTCACCTGGTTGTTTTATCTCGTCAATTATCGCCTGAAAAGGACAGCTTGAATCGGTAAAATTCAAATCAAAATCATTGTTTTCAAGTTCATGTTCCCTGATATCTCTATCTATGGATTTAAATTCGTTATTTTTGTCTTGTTTATATTTAATTGCCATTTTTTGACCTCATTTCTTTGTTACGTTGATCTAGAAGCTCTCGATATCTCTCGTAAGACATACCAAAAGCAAGAGCTGCTTTTTTCTCTCTATCGCTTAATTCCCTTGTTTTTGAATCAGGAACTGACTCCATGGGAGCACGGCTGCGAACTGCTCCAAAATGCTTGGCAGATGATGTAAGAGAAGTATGCTGCCCCTTTAAATTATCGATATAATCATCAATCATGCTGTAATAATTACCTGAGCCTATTAAATGCCCCTTGTTTGTTGTTTCATATTTACGATCGAGTTTCTTGATGAATGATAATACCTGACCTGCCAGCTTCTCATCATACTCGGGAGCGTCCCTGTCTACTTCGGGGTTATTGTCAAGCCACGTATATAATCTATCCTCATATTCCTTGGCTCGAATCTGGTTGGCATAATCATCGGAATATTGTGGCTCTGGAAAATTAGCTATTTTAGATGCTTCATTTAAAGCATGAGTTACCTTTGAAATGTCAGCCGTAGCACGAGCAACAGAGGCAGCATCCCCATTTTCAAGTGCCAATTGTAATCTTGCCTGAGCCATTTCAAGTGCGCTACTAACATTATTCTTATATTGAGTAGAACCGGCATTTATAGCCTGGGCAAGCATCTGCTCCATTTGCAGTTTTTCTTGATGTAACTGCTCTAGCTGTTCGGCCATTGCGGCCTTTTCTTCACGTTCTTTTTTTAATTTAGACCAGTATTTATCTTTTTCTGGCGTGGATGTTTTAGCAGGTTTTTCGTCTTTACTGGTGGTATCCTCCGAAATATCTCTTTTATCATCGCCACTATCTGAGTCTTCCGTATCTTGCTCTGGTTCTTTACTTATCACCTCATTATCTTTAACTTCGCCATTTGACTCCTTATTTTCAGTTACTTCTTTTAAAGGTGGATTGGTACTTGCATCAGAGCTGCCTTCAATATCTATTTTAAACATATTTTTACCTTGATACTTTTGACGGATTATCGACAAGTAGCTTGATCTTAAAATCTTCTACCATAATTATTGGTTCACCCTCATATTTTGATTGCAATGATGAACCACGGGGGAATATGACCCAGTCCCCTACTTTTACATAAGGACCGCTTGGAAACTGATCGCCCTTATAACTATCAGGACCAAGCTTTAATACCATGCCAACCATTGAGTTATATTCTAGGTCGTCTTTTACCGCCGTTTGCGGAATGATAACTCCTCCTCTTGTAACCTCTTCTAGCGGAGGTTTATAAATAAGAATTAAGACATTGATTCCGGTAACTGACACCTCTTTAAATCTCTCTAGCATTGCTTCCTTATTAAAAGATTCCAGATCAATTCCTTTGGTTTTAAAATCTTCCGGTTTGAAATTGGCTATTTCATGGTTAATCATTGTTATTTACCTCTATTATGTGTCTGTTAAATAGTTCAAGTGCTATATCAAGACCGGCAATTACTCCAACATGATACTTGTAATCCTCTAGCGTAGAAATTGATGCCGGATTACTTAAAATGTTCTTGTATCTATCAATCTCGGCGCTGATGTTTCCTATAACGCTGGACATAAAAGAACCTCGGCTATAAATATTATTTCTATTAATTCCTATCATTTGCCGCTTCTTCCACTATTTCTATCAGATTTTATTGCCATGCCGCTTTTAGTAGCTACGCCTTTTCTAACTTTTGCAGCTCCCCCTGCAGCATATTTATTACAACTTGTTTCTTGTTCTTTAGCTCTTTCCTGCATTTTGCGTAGTGCTAATTCTCTTGTTTGCTTATCCATAAATAACCTCCTCTTTTTCTGGTATGGATGAAATTTGCGACCTTAAACCCTCAATCTGGTTTTTAAGCTCAGCTTCCCTTGCTTTATATTCCAGCTTTAACAATTCAAGCTCGTTCTTACTGTTAATTTCCTGCTCCTTAGTTAACGTATCTATTACTTTTTCTTTCTCATTTAGCTCGAGTTTTAAAAGTTCAATTTGATATTTCTGCTCCGCAAGCTGTTGTTGTTCTGAAGCCTTTAACTCGGCTAAATACTTCTCTTGTTCTAGCTTTGCTTTATCAAGTTCAATATTCATTTGTGTTTTATATCCGTCAGCTTCAATATTTAAGTGAGCTAGACGTTCCTTTGATTCTACTTCGAGTTTCCGCTGCTCAATATCGGCAATCTGTACCTGTAGAGCTGGGTCTATAGGTTGCTCTTGCTGTTGTTCTTGCGGTGCTGCTTCGGGAAGAAGTATTTTATCAATATCGTTAATACCAAGTGCCTGATATACTTTTAAATATACCTCTCTCATGTTATGTAGCTCAGGATTGCTGCTAGCTAACTTTAAAATACTTTCTGCCTTAATGATTCTCTGCGTAGAAGATTCAACAGACGGATCAGATACAGGTATGACCTTTAAACTTTCTTTATCCAGAGGTAGCGACGGCAAGTTGAACATTTTATAAAAGAGTTGTAACTCCTCACTAAAACTACTATGAACTGTTCTCATTATTGCCGATTGCATCCGATTTGATACTTCAAGCAAAGCAATAGTAGTACCAACAGGCGTATTTTGATTATTTTCAGTAAGCCCCATCTCTGTTGCAGACGCTAACTCCTGTGTCTGAGCGGTTATCCGATTAATATATTCAAGTAAAGCGGGAGAAGGACCATTATAAGGAAGCGGCATAATTGAATCCCGCAAGGACAAATTACCGGTTTCAACAGTGACAAATTGTCCAGGTAATATTGTTAAATCATTATTGGTAGTCTTTATTCCCTTGGATTTCATCCCTCCGGGAAAATTCTGGAAAATAGCTGCATCAATGGCCATTTGCTGCATGGAGGTTAAGCTCTTTGAATTAGAGCCGAGTATTTGAGCAAGGCCGAGTCCAAAAACATCAAATCCGGGAAATAAATTATAATGAATAAAGCAGTTGATTCTTGTTCTAGTTGGATCGTTTTCATTCCAGTTTGGTGCTACTGAAACGATCTGATTAGTAATACCGCATCTGGTAATAACATATGGTAGTGGTATGCTATAATCTTCTGACGTGCTAGTTTCATCAAAAAAATCATTTAAAACGAGATATTCGTGTGTCTCATAAAAAGGAAAACGGGAACCGGTTGGATCAACCTGTTTTTGTTTAGGTTCATCTGTTGCTTCTTCCGTATCGCTACTACCTAAGCTATCTAGGTAATCAAGGTCAACTTTTGAAAATATCCCACTCTGTATGTTAAAAAGGATTTCTCTTTTAGAGAGATACCTAATATGGGTCAGACGATTTGATTCGGTAATACTTGAGCAATTATTATCAAATAAAAAGTCCTCAGGCATGATAAAACGGCTCAAGGGCTTACCCGTAATAGGGTCGTAGTAGATTTTACGAAATACACACCCGTATAAAATTAAGTACAATAAGAACCGATCGTAATCAGGATAAAATCCCTTATCTTCAACAGTAAGATACTCATTTAATGCATCCCTAACCATCTCGCCTTTTAATTCGTAATCTTCGCTCACACTAACATCAGTTTTAAATCCTACAGGACCAGTTGAGGGAAGCAACTCGGAACGAAGCGTTGCCCAGAGCCGGAGCACGCTGCTAGAGAAAGTAGTATCATAAGTCTTAACTTGCGCACTATTTCCGATAGAAGAATTAGATTTGCGAGTATTTGCGTCGTTTGGGTCTTGTATTTCCTCAATTTTAAAGCCAAGTAAGGTTTTAGCCTTTTCGATTATATCAAGCCATGGTTGGCGGTTTTTCTTATCTTTTGCTGTTACTTCTTCTAAGTAAGCAGCTATTTTATCTCTTATTGCTTCTGGAATATCATCGGCAAAATTACTGTTAAACGGAATAGAATCAGGGGGTAACTCTTTTTCTTCGTTATCCATACGTGATAAGATTTGATCCTCTAGGGAAATAAGTGCTTCTTCTTCCGGTAAAACCAGTTCATCTAAACTACCTGTTTCTTGTGGCAGGATTTGTTCTTCCATCGGCATTTCTTGAGCAAAATTTAGAAATTCAGGCTCAAGATTCTCAAGGATAGATAAATCCGCAATATCCTTTTCTTTCTTTGTTTGCCTTTTTACAGCTTTATTTAATTTTGCCTCTTTTAAGGCTCTACTTCCTACTGCCATTAGTATAACTTCCTGATTTTAGTAATGGTGTCATCTTCCTTAACATCACTTGTATGAATTAAAGTATCAAAGTCTCGGAGGTACAAAATTGTCTGTGTCATCGAGTCAACCAAATCTTTTGATTCCCCGTTTGGAAAAGTTATCACTGTTTCTAAAAACTCCTCAGCAAATGGAGTTAGCCTTTCATGGTTTTTTTCCTCAGTTGGCAGATAAATAAGCCCGCACTCAATAAATGGTGCTGCTCTCTGTACTCTTGCATTCTTATCGCCTTTTGGGGTGTAACCAATAGCAGGAATACCTGCGAGCCTTAAATCCCGAATTAACGGATCACCTGTTGCCTTTGCCTCAATAAGACAAATATCAATAGTGCTTTGAGCAGGGGTTAAGTTCTTATGCTCGCCTGTATCCTTATAATCTTTAGCAAGTCTCTGTGCTCTAGTACGGAGTTCTGGGTAGCCTACTCGATCACGCCAACTAGAGAGCAACATTATTCTAAATAACTCATCCTCGGATTTTTCACCCCATACTCCCCATGTAGTACAGGCAGAATATGCCGCTGTTGGTTCATCGGAAATTGCCGTATCCCAGCTCTGGATAATGTAATCAAATTTAGGCTTAATAGGGCTACCCCATAGCTGAAACCATTTTTTCTTGAGAATTCCACCGCCAATCGGAGAAGGTCTTTGCTGACACTGACCTGCATATCCGTAAGAGCCAAGTAACTTTTTTAACTCATTTACTTGCTTTTCGCCAAAGCGTAAGTCATTAAGCACTTCTCCTTCTTTGTTTCTTGGGTCTTCCCAAGTAACCTGATCTATGCCAAGGGAAACAGTGATACACTTACGACTTGGCTCAAATTCCAGTGGTAGCACCAACTCTACCCAGTCATCCTCGCTGTCATTCTTTCTGATATAACCAGTTAAATCGTTCTCGTGCGTCCTTTGCTGGACAACTATTCGGCAGTCATTAGCAGGGTTATTTGAACGGGTAGACATTCTTTGCGTCCACCAGTTAATTACGTTCTCACGTTTTATTTCGGATAAGTCCCCTGGGTCGTTAGGGTCATCAATAATAATAATTGAACCGCCTTTACCGACAGTTTTAGATACTACGCTTGTTGATTGCCGGTATCCTGTTTTGGTATTCTGGAAAAAGCTTTTAACGTTCTGGTCTTTAAGAAGAGGGAATCTGTGTCCCCAATTATCCTGATACCAGTTGCTTTCGAGTAAAGCTCTGTTTTTCTGCGCATGCTCAAGGCTTAAGGAATTAACGCAGGATACAGTTAAAAATCGCTCACAAGGATTATGTATCCAAACCCATGCCGGAAAGGCTACTGATATTAAATTGGTTTTACCAGTTCGAGGAGGTACATTTATGATCAGCTTCCTTATTTGCCGCGCGTAAACCGCCTCTAAATGTTCAGCTATTGCCCTTATATGCCAGCTATCAACATAAGGCATATTACCCTCAATATAAGGCCATGCCGCCTTAAAAAACTCATATAAAGAACCTTCAGCAAGGCATCTTTCTTCAAGAACAGAGAGTTTTTGATCCCAATTATTTATATCTGCAATAGACATCCCTGTTAAATCAGAGATACTAAAGGCATGAATAGGATTACAATTCTGATGCATTAAAATTTATTAAAAATATTTTCTACTTAAAATAATTATAACACACTGTTTTCTAATCTTGATTTTCTCGTACGTTTTTGGATTTGGTCTTTAGTTTATTTTATGTAATAATAGTTTATTAAAAGTATCCAAAACAAATTAGAATTACAGAAATTAAATTATGAAAATTAGAAAAATACCACTTATATCAACAATTATCCTTAGTTGCAGTACGGCCTTAGCAAGTGAAGCTTTACCTGTTGCATCAGATTTAAACATTAAATTTGGAGCTTTCGCTGTTTTTGAAAGTGGATTTGCTAAGCAAGAGAAATTAAAAGGAGAGGAAAAAAATAATTGAGGTAAACAAATGAATAAGCAAGAATTTATTGAGCAGGTTGCAGATCAACTTGAACTTCAAGAAGGCAAAGAACAAGAAACCATTAAGGAATTTATTGAGATTTTACCTAAATTATACCCTAATTGGTATCCTATAAATTTTAAAGACTGGCCAGTTGATAGTTGGGGTAAAGGGGTTGTCGATAGGGAAGAATTTAAAACTATTGAGAGTAATTTATTTATTTATAAAAAACAATTAGCTGAAAAAGAACAAGAAAATATAAAGAAAGAATTTATTAAAAGTTTAAATGAATTATATCCTGATAGCTATTCAACTGATCCTACCAAGTGGTTTAATAAAGACGGAAAAGCTCATCCAATGAAAGTTCATTATGATAATAATAATTTTTACGTAATGGAATATAATACCAAGATTTATAAAAAAGAAATAGAAAAGATTAAAGCTAAAAAGCTGGAAGAGGCTAAAAAGTTAAAAGAAGAGAACCTAGAAAAAGAACAATTATTATCTCAAAAAGATCAGTTGTTAAATAATAAAGATAATCTTTTAATTGATAAGGATAAAAAAATAGACAAGTTAAAAGAGTTGCTTTTAATAAAAGAAATAGAAAAAGAAGAGTTATTAGTTCAAATATCTCTTATTGAAGTAGATTGGCATACTATCAATATTAACACAGCAACTTGCCAAGTTGCTGAAACTAATTTAGTGGGTGATTATAATATAGAGTCTAAAAATGAGTTTTTTGATTTTGAATTGATTTAACTCTTGATTAACAGGAAAAAATTTAATAGAGTATCAATTCTCATGATGCTTTTGAATTTATTTCATAATAAGGGATAGCGGATTTTATTTTTACACTCTTCCCGTTTTTATAAAATTCGCTAAACTTTTTCTCGGATAACGAGATAAGCCATTTCTAGGCTTGAATTTCATAACATGGCCACCGCTTCTGAAATCATCATTTTTTTCTTCCTCTCCATGTTGTGGATATTGCTGTTGACCAAGAATATTTTGAGCATTTGGTCGTGGAGGCTTAAATTGATTTTGTATAGTATACTTTCCGCTTGCTTTTTGCTCAGCTGATAATTGATTATACTTGAATGGCGGTAGTATATGGCTTAACAATGGTTTTTGTGTTCTCAGACGTTTTTGTTGTGGCTGGCCTGGAAGATTTTGATTTACCCTTATTTGTTGAACTCTTGGTAGATGTTCGCCGTTTTTTTCTTCTTGATTCTGGTTTTGTGGCTGTAGATTTGCCATATATGCTAGATATGCATCTTTCAAACTATCAGTAGCAATTTTTTTGGGATTATGTTCTTTATTATAACCAGTTACTGTATATCCATAACTACTGTCAGGAGGAAATATATTCTTTATAAAATCTTGACAATTTTCATCACCTCTTTGACAAGCTGGGTATTCAGACCACATTTTTACAACAGCGTTTTGATTTTGTAAGTAATCACGATATTGATTAGCATTACGAACTAAATTTTGAAGTATTTCTTGAGGTTGCTCTCGCGGGTGATTTGATTGAAAATAATGACTTGGGCGTTCTAATCCTCCATTATTAACATTTTGCGGCTGTTGCATATACTGATCCAGTACATCACGCATACCTATTTTTTCAGAATGTCCAAAAGCAGTGCTCTTTATGGGAGTTGACATACTGCTAAATGCTCGTGTCAAAGGAGCATTAACATTAAATAATTGTACAGCTCCTGCATTGCTTCCCCAATTATCATCTCTATTTAAAGTTGCTGAACGATCAACAGGATTATAGTTATATCTTGCATTAAAAAAAGCAGTTGCTAAGGCATTATCGTTAGTAATCATTGGACCTTGATTTTGATTGGTAAAAATGCCTCTAGGGTCATATTGTCTATAATCAATATTATTTAGATTCTGGTTATTCCATTTTCCAGGAATAGTAGGGTTATATTGTTTGAATTCTCCATCATTCTCGCGTTCTTTTGCCATATGACTTAAAAGTATTATGATTTATAATTATATAATGGTACAATTATTCTATCCTAAATACAATAAAAGTATTTTTTTATGAAAGATCAAGAACTTAATATACTCCTACAGGCTATTGAAAATAAAACATTTATTGGTACAAAATTAGCAATATCTGCTGAAACTTTTGATGGAGAAAGAATTGAAGAGGGGCTTAATGATGAACAAGTTACCTTACTTGTAAATGCCCTTAAGAACAATCCATGTATAACAGAAATGGATTTATCATGTAATAGTATTGGAGATAATGGAGCAATTGCTTTAGCAAGTATTAATAATTTAGAAGAGCTTAATCTTTATGAAAATAATATAGGACCTATCGGTGCAAAAGCGTTAGCAGAAAGTGCTTTAAAAAAATTATCTTTAGAAGCAAATCTCATACAATTTGATGAAGAAACCTTTGAACAATTTTTAGAAATGATAAATGCTTTTATATGTAATAAAACTATTATTGATCTTAATCTTAATGATTGTTACTGCCCTGATATGATGATTGCACAATTGATTATGAATAATACAACAATAAAGAAATTAGTCTTAAGTAGATATTTAACTGATGAAGCTCTACAATTTATTGAAAATAATACAACATTACAAAATTTGTATTTACCGGAGAATCAGATAACAGATCAAGGAGCGGGATATATATCTAGAAACACTAGTTTAAAAGAATTAAGTATAGATAGCTCTAAAATCACTAATGTAGGAGCTGGATTTTTAAGTGTACATCCAACTTTACAAAAATTATATTTATATGATAGTGAAATAACTATTGAAGGCGCACAGTTTTTTATCGGAAAAAATTTGGAAAATATTGTTTTAAAATATAATTTAAAACACCCAATGACAAATAAGGAGCTTTATGATTTTTATTTTGCATTTGAAGAGGGAAAAAATATACGTCAAAATACAGAAATAGAATTTATTTGTAGTAATGAAGAAGTTAAAGATATTAATTTAAGTGGTGATATAGACTATTGATTTTTTTTTAAGCAGAACAAGTTTAACCTCATCGTTTTCTACATGATTCATAATGACCCCGCATTCTTAATAAACTTCTTTCCTATTTCCAATTCTAACAATAATAATTGATTTACTATGCAGATCTATTTCATATAGTACTCTATAATCTCCATACCTATACCGATATAAACCTTTATACTGACCGACTAGGGCTTTTCCTAGCTGTTTTGGTGCTTGTACTAAATGGCTTTCAACTCTATCGTAAATTTTTAAGGCAATCTCTGAAGGAAGCTCGTCTAGGTTATCTTCAGCAGCTTCTTTCCACTTAACTTTATAAATTGTGTTCTGCACGATATTTAGCCTCTAATCTTTCTTTTATTTCTTCAGAAGTATAACATTTCATAGTTTTATCGTTCATAACAGCAAGAGCTATTTCAGCATCTTCTATATCTTCTTCTGCTTCTCTAATATATAGCTCAATAGCTTTGTTTATCAAAAATGCTTTTGGTCTTTCCATTACTTTTGCAACTTTAGACAAAGCTTCGTTCAATTCATCTGGAATACGAGCGCTAATTGTATACATTATATTAACCTATATTATATTTTAATGGATATAAATACATTGTATTATATATTATATACATTGTAAATATAATTGTATACAAGAAAAGATAAATTATAAGGGTAAAACTAGCATAGATAACTGGAATGAGTTATTGGATAGTAATGTTGTCAATTATACGATTTTTTTCGTACAGTTCAGAAAACGGCATATCGTTCGTATATCGTTTTTATTATTTCTATAAAGTTCATTATTTACCCATATATGCTCGTAAAGACTTATGCACCAGTTCACCAAGTGTCAAATCATGTTCTAGAGAATAACGCTTTATTTCCTTGTGAAAGCTCCTCTCAACCTTAACTACTAAATTAGCATTTTTATTATCTTCTAATTGTTTAAGTGCTTTCTCTTTATTTATTGATGGACGACCGGTTTTTAGTGAACTCATAATATCTCTTTAATCTCATTTACTATATTTGTAATCTCATGTATTGCATCATTGTTAGTAGTATCAAAAACAGATTGCCCATCTACTGCTGACTTGGCATACGCAATTCTTTGGGATGTATAGCTTTTCATTATCGGCATAGAATATCCTTTTAAAGCTTCGGTTACTTCACTGCTTAAAGAAGTTGTAGATATTTTTCTACTGATACAGAAATAAGCTTTTGGATTTCCATCAGTAATTTGTTGCCTATGTTTTATCACGTCTACCAGCTCTTCAGATGCCCATATATCGTATGGTGATGGTTGGACAGGTATAATGATTAAATCAGAACATTTTATAGCAGAAACCGCCATATTGGTTAATTGAGGTGCGCCGTCAATGATAACCCAATCAAAATCATTAGCTATTTTCTTTACGTCCCTTTCAAGAGTTGGTCTGTCCATTCCTATAACAGCTATTTCACTATTACCTACTGCATGCCAATCTCTAGCAGAGCCTTGAGGGTCCGAATCAACAAGTAATACTTTTGAACCATTTAAGTGAAGTTTGCTTGCGATATTTGTTGCAAGTGTAGTTTTACCCACACCGCCTTTTTGATTTAGTATGGAAACTATTTTCATATATCTTTATAACTTTAGTTAAAGATATATATATCATACTATTTTAATATGTAAAGTTATTTTTATTAAATAAAATAAAGATATATATTTTAAATATAATATTTATACAGTGAAATATTAATATAAAGAAATAATTAGTTATCTTTTAAAGATGTCGTGGTGATATACTTCAGGTTCTCTTGGACGTAGTTTTTCCTTTACCTTACGAGCTGCTACGATTTCCCTATAACGGGCTAGTGCGTAATTCCGATCTGATCTTTCTGCACTTTCTATATCTTTGTCCTTTATATCAAAATCTGCTTTTTGAGGCTTTTTAAATAACGATATAGTAGCTTGTTTGCTGTTAGTGCCATATAATCTTTTTTTACTAGTCATTTTGATCTAATATTAATTTTACTAATAAATACCTTATAAGATAGTAAATATAAGTAATATATATAATACCAAGAACAAATATTAAAAATTTTTTATACTGTAATCCCTTTATTATTAATAATAACTTATCTGGATTAACCAAACACATGAGAATAAAACTACTTACTAATGTAAGTACCATGAAATTTATCATTTTAATCATTTGATTTAATCTTGTTTTTCTTAATCACTTGCAAATTCTCTCTTGCTTCCTTTATTTTAGCTGCAAATTCCAGTGCTTCCTCTTTACTCCTTTGTTGGTATAGTGCTTGATCATCCTTAGAGCCGTTGTTTTCTATATTAAGTTTAGCTAAGGCTAGACTAGTGAGTTGTTGAGCTTTAGAAACACCTATCTCTCTTTCTTCTAAAGCAGTTAAGGTACTATCTATTATTTCTAAAGCAGATTTATTACCAAATGATACTTGCAACTCATTATTATCATCATTATTTTCCACGCCAAAACCAGTATTGCGTAAATAAAACTGAATTGCATTTAAATTGACGGCGTTTAAATCATCATTTTTTATAAACCTCATAAGCCTTGAAAGAACATACTCCTTGCCCTTAAAGCGACCCCTCCTCCAGGACGTCATTAAAAGACTATCCTCTTTAAGCTTTCTTTGAAAAGTCCTGTAAGGTATTTTTAGGAAATAAGCAATCTCTCTTTGTGTATGACCATGCGCCGCTAATGATTCAACCTGTGCGGACTCCTCCGGCGTAATATCTTTTTTTGGTTTACTCATTCAATAATACAGCTTTTTTATTAGTTTCTTTTTCCCATCTCTTTATTATAACATCAACATAAGCTGGGGATAATTCCATCATGTAACAGTTACGTTTTGACCTCTCGCAGGCAATTAACGTAGTACCGCTACCGCCAAACGGATCGTATACACTCTCACCTTGCGCAGAGTTATTTAGTATAGGCCGAAGCATACACTCTATTGGTTTCTGTGTGCCGTGTCCTGTCGATTCTTCCTTTGTTTTAGACCCATAAATATTATTATCTATATCCCATACAGTAGATTGATCACGTTTACCTTGCCAATTATGATTTTTTCCTTTCCGAACGCCGTACCATACTGGCTCGTGTTTGTTATGATAATCACCACGACTCAAAACATGCATATGCTTATTCCAAAATATAAGGCTAATTAATTCAAAGCCATTATTCTCTATATGTTCAGCAAATTTATGAGTATACTTAGCACTATGCCAGATATAAGCAATATCACCAGTAAATAACGCATAAGCATCAGACCAGTCGTATCTATCATCGTTTAGCACTTTACCTGTAACTGTATTACCTCTCTCTATCCTCCACTCAGGCTCATAATTGACCCCATACGGCGGATCAGTTACCATTAAAATCGGCTTTACTCCATTCATTAGTTTTTCAACATGCTGCGGATTAGTACTATCACCGCACATTAAACGATGAGACCCAAGCAGGTAAATATCACCTAGCTTAGAAGTGGCTTCTGCTGGGAGTTCTATTTCCTCTTCTTCCCCTATTTCTTCTAATATGGTTTTATCAAATACAGGTGCGAGTATTTCCTTATCCATACCAAAAGATAATAGCTCCTCCATATCAAATCGCTCTGTTAGTACATCAAAGTCATATTCACCGAACGCTAGATTATCTCTAATATTTAACCTGTCTATTTCTGCAGGTAGTAGTTTTCTACTCGGCATTAACACTTCTATTTCTGTATCATCATCGTAACCTGCCATATATAAAGCTTTTTTGCGCTGATGACCGCCGATAATAGTATAATCGTTATCTACTATTATTCTTTGGTGATATCCATCTTCCTTTATATGAGCAACTAATTTATCCAGCATTTCCTTGCTTATTTTCCTTGGATTATCAGGATACTCTTTTAGCTCGGAAAGTTTTATATTAGCAGTATGCCATTTTATAGGAGTGTTTTTGCTCATTCTGATTCTCCCAGATCTTTATTTTCTTCCTCATCTTCTTTTATTAATTCGTTTAACAGTAAAGACAATTCTTCATGTGAAGGTTTAGGATTATGTTTTAAAATTCCTTCTTTATAATTATCACCTATATCTTTAAACATTTTTTCACCATATTTAAGAGCTTCTATCGGATTATTTTGTAATTCCATAAGGAGTTCTTTTAAAACAGGATTATTCTCTTTTATTAATTTAAAACCCGCCAGGATATTATTTTTAAATTCATTGGTAATATTTCCCTTTAAATACTGATCTATGATTATTTCTTCACACTTTTGTTTCATATACTACTCCATTTAATTTTATATGGTATCTCTCGTAATGCTTTGCAAACTTTTGGTTTTTGTTTCTTTCTAGCAATACCAGATGTTTACACTGGTTTATAAATATCTCAAGATCATCCACTGATTCCGATAACTGAGTTAAGTTCTTAGTTATTAACTTTTTCTGCTTATCTATTTGAGATACGCAAGCTAAAAAATTATCGTTTTGTCCAAGAACACTACGCAAAAACCAATAACGTATTTCACTAAATTCACGACATGTATTATAATTCTCTATTGCTTCATAAAGGTTAGTAATGCAGCTTTGTATTTCTTGTCTCATAATTACACCCAAGGCTTTAAAATCAATAGTTATCCGACTTTTTCTTTTTACAATTACCCAGTAAATTCAAATAGTTAACATTTATTTCAATCGCCCCTTTAGCAGTTCCGTCTTTAGCAATATACGCATTCACTTTCGGGTAACCTTTAACAAATACTCCATTTCCTTTCTTTACATATGATTTAACGACCTCTGTTAATCCTTTAGTACCTACTTGGCATTTAAACCATGTTGTATCTTTATTGCTGTTTGTAATCGCAATCTGAAAAGTTATAAAATCAGGATACTTCTCAGGGCTTGGCATAACAGGATCACTCGCTACATAACCTATAATTTCTATTTCAACGCTATCTCTCATTGATTTACCTTCTTTCAAAATGGAAGTTCATCACCTACAAACTTTTCGTTTCTCTTCTCAGGTTTAGCTTGACTGTAATTTATTTTTACTTTTATCTTACTATTCCTGCTATCCATGTACTCAGTGTATTTTGGATGATCAGGAGTAATTATTGTTTTTATTTCGTTCTTTGGATTCTGTCCTTTATCGTTAATGGTAATTTCAGCAACAAATTCAAGGTTATCCAAATCAGCAAAGTTTTTTATCTCTCTCTGTTTTACGGCGTCTGAAGAATTGTCTTTTGGGTGTATACTATACGCAGAGTTAAGTATTGCCTTAATCGTGCTTCTACCGATTTCACCATATTTCTCGGAATTATCACTATGAAGACCGATATAACTCCATATTTTTCTATTCTCGTATTCTCCATTCAAAATTACAAATTCGCAAGCAAGGTATACACTGCTTGTAAAATCGCTTTTAGTCGCATATCCATCAGGAAACTCTTTTGTAACATAACCGCCTTTTTTTATAAGCATTACTACTTTTGCTATGGTTCTATGAGGTATCAACGTGTAAAAGGTTTGGTCTTCGGCATCGTTGAAATTAATCCATTTACTCATTGTTTTGCTCCACTAATTCTTTTAATTTTGATAAATTGTTGTTAATTTGTGATATTAAATATTTTGAAAACCAGTTACGAATACCCTCTTTATTAGCATCAAATAAGAAACTTGGACCATTTCTACCTTCTTGTCCTACATTTTCATCAGTCCATAAAAGCTTATAATCCTCCATATCCGCCCTAATCTCTTCTCTTAAATTGCGAATTGACGTGTATTTTCTAGCTTCTAGTTCACTCATTTACTCCTCCTATGCTTGACTTGCTTGTTTTTCTATTAAGGCCAACAATTCCATATCATTAAAATTATTAACAATTGCTTCTTCTCTTGCTGTTAATTTCAGTTGACTACATTTTGTAGTCGACTCACTATCATAATCATTTACCGGCTCTTCTTCCCTAACCTCAATAAACCTTCCAGTTGTATTTGACTTTTGTAACTCAGCTATTCTTATGTTCGATAACCATGCTTTATCCTCTAGTACCTTTTCAGGAGTTAAAACAATTGGTTGTTTTTCAAAATTTTTATACTCAGGATGAACGTTTTTAGTGTGTAATTCTAAAGTCAAACCTGTTTTTAAAATAGCATTCTCAAGCTCTTCTAAACTTCCAGGCTCGATTATCCTTTCAATAAGAAATGCTACCCCCTCTATGATAATTTTTTCAAGTGACTCCTCAGTAATCTTTAATGACGGATTATTTAAGGCAGCAAACAAAGAATGATTTTTTATTACAGATTTAAAATTAAGCCAATTAGGCTTACTTACCGAATATTCTAAGTTAGCATCTTCATCACTAGGTATCGGTTCATTTTCTACCGGAGCGATTATCTGCATTGCTATCGTTACATCCTCGCCGTAGACAGACTGAATAGCTTTCCGTATTTTAGCTTTTTCAATATCGTTTAACCGCATTTCTTCGGTTTGAATACAGACCTTGTGCGGTTCTGTTTCTACAAACTTGTAATCATCTTGTATCTCGCCTGATCGCTGCTCGCCAAAAGTACTCCACAGAGCTTTAGAGAGTAGCATTTTTCGGGTTGCTTGTTCATCATCAACAATTTCTTCGTGGTCTATCGGAATTACAGGATCAGTAATGCAATCATTATCTAGCAAAACTGCAAGTTCTTTTGTTTCATTTTCTTCCCATTCATCAACAGCAGATTGCGTTGGCTTCGCAAGAGAGCCAAAAGCAAAATCTGCGTAACTAGATTCTTTTTTAGAGTTTAAAATTTTTGTTTCTACAGAATTTGTATGAACTGATTGATCAATGTTATTATTTTTATCAACAAAATCAGTTTTATCGTTTTTATCGGTAAATATCCGCGCGTGCGTATTATTATTAATATTATATACCGTAAATAATCTCTCTATACCAAAGGTATAGAGATTATTTACTCTTAGTATATTTGTATCCTTACCGGTAAGGAGAGGGGTGTGCTGATTTGTAAGTATACCCCTCTCTACCTCCAACCCTAAGGAATTACTAACTTGCAAGGGTATTGGGGTATCCTTATTTTCTTGGGTTATAATATCCTTAATTTCAGTATAGGGGGTGTCCTTATTTGTAAGGAGAGGGGTATCCTTAAATTCAACAGGGGGGGTGTGCTGATTTTGTTTATAGGCCTCTTTGTTTTCATTATTATATTTTGATGATATATATTCGTGATTTGTTGATGGCGTTAACTCCTCAATAAGCATCCTATCAAGCCCTATAGGATTAAAAAAATGAGGAGTTTGTTGCCAGATGTAAATAATTAGTTGATTGTATAAAACTTTATGGTTTTCTTTATTTGTATAAAAATCTCTACTTAATAACTCTAGTTCTTCTAGCTTAACTATTTTCCTTCTAATAGTATCGGTCGTAACTCCATATTTTTCGGCTAACTCTTTATAAGAGGCATATACTCCATACTTATATAATTTAGGGATTCTTATTATCTTACTACTTGTATGTATCTTCTTATGGTTATACCATGATCTAAACTCATCCCAATATAAGTTAATAGCCAATGCGTCAGGATTACCTCTTGAATCCACAACAATTTTATATAATTGCTGTTTATTGGTAAGAGTAGGAGTATTTGTTTTTACGGCCTTACTCACCTTTTTCCTCTAAAATCAAGTGCAATAATGTATCTAAATCGTCCCAGAAGTTAGTGTACATAGGCATCCCTTCTGTTCCTTTCACAATCCTACGTATGCGAGATGCTATTGTTTTGATATCTTCCTGTCTTTGTGGAGTCATAAATTACCTTTGTTATTATTATTCCGGTTAAATCCCCGTCTTAAGCCGTAGCTTTGCAAAGCTTTCCTTATTTCCTTAAGGCGTTTGTGTTCGGCTCTTGATGCTAGTAAGTGGCGGATTCTTTTGAGGAGGGGGGAGAGGAGGTAAATCATAAAACCTTTTCTATGTTATTAAATTTAGAATTTTCTTCTTCGATAAGACTTTTTATTTTTTCTACTAAATGATCTATAGGGCAAATTATTGATTCTATATTGGTTGAATATTTTATAAGTGTTATACATAACCTCTCAGAGTCATAACTTTTTATAATAAATCCATATATTTCCAGTATGCTTATATATTTTTGTACATTTCTATTATGTCTCTTTATTTTGTCTGCTAAATCATCAAGTTTTATAGGAAATTGATTTAGTTCTTTAGATAGTTCCATCAATACATCAATTACATATTGTAAAGTTTTAAAACTTTTTCTTAATTTATCCTTTTTTACACATTTTACCTTTATTCCGATAATACTTTGTTCTATCTTTATGTCCCATTTACTCATGTAATTAATATCTTTAATAAAAGAAGTGGTAATTATATTGCATAATATTTATAAAAAACAGATGGCAAAAATTTACTAATAATTTTGCCTAGCTTAATTTAAAATTTTTTGATATAAATGCAGATTGTAACAAAGTAAATAAAGTTAAAATTATGAAAATAAAAACACTTCCAAGCCATTCTTTGTCTCCACTTTTGAAAAAAGCTGTTGCCTTATTATCATTTGGAACTTTCCTAGAATACGCCGATTTAATGTTGTACGTTCATATGGGTGTACTACTTAATGAACTATTTTTTGATATCAATAATCCCCAGATAATGAAATGGGTAACTGCTGCCTCAATTACTACAACATTTGCATTTAGACCATTAGGGGCTTGGATATTCGGTAAAATAGGAGATAATTTTGGACGTACAATAGTACTATCTATAACAACTATGATTATGGGAGGTACCTGTGTAATTATGGCTAATTTACCTACCTATGCTCAAATTGGTATTGGCGCTTCTGTAGGGATTTCTTTATGTCGAATATTACAAAGCATCTCATCAGTAGGAGAAATAACAAGTTGTGATCTTTATCTTATGGAAACTTCAAGACCTCCTATACAATATCCATTATCAGGAATTACCTCTTTATTTGGAGCATTAGGTGGAACTTTCGCTTTAGGGATAGCCTCTTTAGTAACGACACAAGGATTTGATTGGCGGATTGCTTTTTGGATAGGGGGAATAGTTGCGATAGTTGGAATGCAGGCACGAAAATCACTTGTTGAAAGTCATGACTTCTCTAGTATTAAATATAAGATAGATACTCTTGTAGAAACTATGAATATTTCAATAAAAGAAGCAAAAATTTTAGTAAAAAACACGAAAAAACACCAGTCTGATAAAAAAGTTTTATTTGCTTTATTTATAATTCAAGCTGTTTTTCCGTTATATTATTATTTTATTTACATTCACTGCGGAATTTTATTTAAAAACTTTTTTAATTATTCATCTGCTGAGATAATTCATCATAATTTTTTTATTTCTTTATTAGAGATCTTTAGAATAGTATTTTTGATGGTAGCTAGTTATTACATACATCCGCTAAGAATATTAAAAATACAGCTTGTTATATCAGCAGTATTAGTAATTCTATTACCTTTCCTATTAAATAATGTCAGTGAACCTTATCAATTAACTCTAATTCAAGTAGGAATAACATTATTTGCTCTTCATGGACTCCCAGCTTTTTCAATATTTTACAAACATATTAACATATTACAACGTTTTACATCTGCTGGTCTTCAATATTCTTTAGGAAGAGGATTTATGTTTGCTATAACTTCATTTGGGCTTATTTACTTAATAGAATGGTTCGGACATTTTGGATTATCAGTTTTATTTATTCCAACATTAATTGGCTATACTATAGCATTATTCTTTTTTGATAAGAAAGAAAAAGCCCTAGAAATACAAACAGAGGTAAAAAATTTAGAAAAACTCGAGATGGTGGAATCAGAATTAAAAAAACAAGAAGGTGAATTTACAATAATCGACAACGAAGAATATGTAGATTTAAGACAATGTGCTTGGCTTTTAAAGATAAAATTTAAATCAGTTTACCAGATTTATAGAGACCCACTTTTAAAATATTTAAAAATCAAAGATAAAATTTGGATTAAAAAAATTAATGTAGAAAATTATAAAGAATTTAATCAAAAATTAGAATTTTTACGCAAAGAATTTGCTATAAAAAGTAAGTTTATGGTAAAAGGAAGTGCTGAAAAAAGAGTCTTTATAGAAAAAGAAATTAAAAACCAAAAGTTAAAAGCAATTAAAGAATTAAGAGATGAATATTATGCAAAAATTAGGTAAAATATAATGATAAATGATTACAAAATTAAAAAAGAAGAAATAACTGATTTAGTTAAGATTATAGATAAAGAGATATCAACTCATGATTTGTCAATGTGGATTAAATCTAAAACTGATGATGAGTGGGTGGTAGTGCCGAGGGGTTTTGCTGTAAGTGTTGTTAACTTCTTAGAAAACGAGTTTAAAGAATTTGGGGTTACTGATAGATTAGGTCAAAACCAGTTTTTGTGTGAACTAAAAAAATATTTGTAAATATAATAATGTCTATATGAAAAATAATATAACTAATCCCTTGATAATAGAAGGCGAGGAGTATGTAAGCTTAAAAGAAGCTGCGGAAATTTTAAAGAGTAAAAATATTAAACTAATTAGATATCTTTACAGTTTTAAATATAAAATAAAAAACAAAAATTTTATAAAAAAGGTTAATGTTGAAAATTTAGTAATTTTTCACAAAGAAAGTGAATTACTAATAAAAGAGTTTGCTGAAAAGGAAACTCTTATAATGGCACAATATAAAAAAGAAATGGATATTAAGCTTAAAGAACTAAGAGAAAAATATGCAATTCCAGCTGATGTATCAACAATAATGATAGAAGGAAAAGAATATATATCAGTAAGATTAGCTGCTGAAATTTTAAATATAAGTTTACAAAAACTTAATCAGCTTACGTGTTGGAATTTGATTAAAAGTTCCTATAAAAAAAGTAAACGTTGGCTTTTAAAAAGTGATGTAGACAAAATAAAAGTAGAAGCAGGCAGTGGATTTGAAAAAATATGTAAGAAATATGATGATAAGATAAAAGCTTATTATGGTAAATACACATAATCAGAGTTTTCTAGCATAGATTCTATATCCTGCTTACTAAAGTTCGTTTCCCTCTTCATCATAATTTTTTAGTATAGATTTTATATTATCCATATTAAGTTCTTTTAAGCAGTGAGGACAGGCGGGAGTTTTTGGTATAATACGTTCTTTATAATGGTTATTAATTTTGATGTCTTCTTCTAAATTAGAATATTTACTATGTTTTTTCTCTAATTTTAAAATATTATCTTTATTTAAGTTAATAATTAGATCACCATTATTTTCTTCGGAAAAAGTTATTAAATTTAGGTTTTGTAAAGAAACTAGAGCATGTTTTATATTCTCTTCTGTTTCATTGAAAAACTCCTGTAATTTGATATAAGAATTTTTTATAGATGGAAATTTTTTATAGGGAGCATCAGTAACTATATAAGATAATAAATGCAAATTTAAATTGCTTCCTAATTCTAGCAAAGCTCCTAGGTAAATAAGATTATCATTTCCTCCATCCCAAAACTTTACTTTAAAGCCATTATATACAACAAATCCATCAGGGAAATCAGAACGGAGAGTATACTGATACTGTGTTAATAAATATAAAATTTCAATTGTTCTATAATCAGGTCTGCCATCTGGAGTAACTATGTCATGGTAATGGTCAGTTATGGTTAGAATTTCTGGAAACGATGAACCAAAATAGTCTAAAAATGAACGTGGTAATTGGTTTAACTCTTCTTTTGATAAATTTTTAATCCTCAGGTACTCAGGATTACTATAGTACCTAAGTGCAAGTTCATTTCCTAATTTTTGATAATCCAAAATTGTATGGTAATTATTGTTTTTTGATTTTTTTCTCATAACTTCCCCAATATTAAATAACAAGCTATCGGCATCCCAATAAGCACTGACACAACATAAATCCTCGTACCCCATTTTATAAATGGGTCATCATCATTCCAGTTCATAGCTATCCTCCCCTACTAAATTACTTAAGCTGTGCATTTTACTTACAGTCATCGCACGACATAAATAGATAATCATGTCATGTATTTTGTCTTCTAAACTCTGAAAAGCATTTTGAGCTGCTTTTTGCTCTGCTATCAATAACAAAGCTTTATTATGACAATTAGGGTTTTCTTCTAAATATTTTTGTACCTCCTTATGCCGTTCTTCTAAACTTTTGTTTACCATCTCTAACTGTGCCGTTAGCGATGTTATACAATCCTCCCAATTGCTTTTCATATACCAATTATGTTTGATTAAAAAGTGCCAGGGGCCGTGACATGGTTGTTACAAACCAATGATATCCTTCATGCCAGAGGCATTTATAGATAACATAACCCCTAGCATGAGAGGTTGCTTGTAACGATGATGTCACTCACCATTAGCTCAGATAAGTTAACTAACACTTAAAAAACTGTCAAGTCCTGTCAATTGAGAATAATACAAATAATTTTACTATTGTAATATTTTATACATGGACATCCCTAAAAATCGGGGAGTAACTTTTTTGCCATATTCCCCCACCACCAACTGTGGAAATATTTAAGGGGGAATGATTCTAATGTATTTTTTTAAAATGTGTGAGCGAACATGTGATTTTCGTGCCGAAAAAGTACTTGTTTGGGATGCCTAAAAGATATATGTAGACTGGTTTTTCTGGGAAAATAGGAATTATTTAAAAGATTAGATTTTCGGCTATCCTAAAAGTTATGTGTCGATTTATCTATTTTTTATATGCATCAGTAAGACTAAGAATGAAATTCATTCCCAAGAAACAAAATTCATTTCCAAGAAACAAAATTCATTCTTTTTTTTTAGTATTTTTTAACTTCTATCCCTTATACAATAAGCTTTTTCAGACTAAGAAACAAAATTCATTTCCAAGAAACAAAATTCATTTTTTGACTTTTCTGCGATTTTGTGCATTTCGCTGCGATTTTACATACTTCGCTTAAATTAATTACCTTACAAGATAGAGAAGACTTGCCTTTCCATGAGTTTCTGGGGAAAACCCATAAACTTTTGGAGAAGTGCTTTTGCTCTCCTAAAGTCAAGTGCGATTTCATTTAAAACGCGCGCTCAACCTGCGTTTTTCTGCAAAAAATGCCTTTATCGCCATATTAACTCAGGCATTGGAGAATTTACAAAAAAATAAAGAAAATCGCTCAAAACATAAATAAAGTCGTACAAAGTAATAATTTTATACAATTTGTCATTTATTTGATAATAGGTTTACAATACATTGAATAAATGATATAATGAACAACACATTATTTAAAAATACATGTTTTAATTGAGTTGTTATTTAAACAGGTGAAAAATTACAAATATTATGCTTGTCGGTTATATGCGAGTCTCAAAAGCAGATGGCTCTCAAACAACAAATCTCCAATTAGATGCTCTAAAAGCACACGGCGTACAAGGGGCTTATATCTACGAAGATTATGCCTCAGGTAGAAATGATAAAAGACCGGGATTAGAGGCTTGTTTAAAATCCTTGAGAGAACATGATGTCTTAGTAGTCTGGAAACTTGACAGATTAGGGCGTAATCTTTCTCACTTAGTCAAAACTATCACCGATCTTACAAAACGAAATATCGGTTTTCGTATTTTATCAGGACAAGGAGCTAATATTGACACAACTACCGCTGCAGGACGTTTAACTTTTGGAATATTTGCATCGCTTGCTGAGTTTGAAAGTGATTTAATTAGCGAGCGCGTAAAAGCAGGACTCGCTGCAGCTCGTGCTAGAGGTACGAATGGTGGTAGAAAATTTCAATTAAGTAAAGCGCAAGTGCGAATGGCTCAAGCCGCTATGAAAAATAGAGATACTTCTGTAACCGATCTTTGCAAAGAATTAAAAATAACACGCAGTACACTATATATGTATGTTAGCCCAAAAGGAGAGCTTCGCGCGCGCGCAACCAAAAGGCTTAAACTTTAGACGTATACTAGTATACGCACGCCTAAAAAGGCTATAGAACTAAGCTTGGTTTCGTGCTATAAGAGTATACATAACCTCTTAAATTAGGATAGTATGCTATGTCAGTTCAAACTAAAGAAGAAGGGAATAAGTTAATTCTTGAATTAGATAACGGAGATAAAGCAAAAATAGAAGAAGCTTTAAAAAAATGGAATTTTAAAGATATGCAATCTTTATTAAGATTCTCTGTTAGTGTTTTACTTGAAACAGAAGATAAAGCTCTTTGGATCAAATCAAATGGAGAATCTACCCTTATTGCACCTGCTAAACATTCTATCAGAGGTGATAATGAGTGAAAATACTGACAATTATAGTCCAAAAGCTGAAATAGAAAAAATTGAAAAAAGATTTGAACACCAAAACTTTGCTAAAGACTTTTGTGCAGCAGCAGAAAGTCAAAAAAATATAGATGAAGTATTAAAATTAATAATAAAGCAATTAATTGCATCGGATTCAGAAATAAGAAAACGGATTGAAGATATTATAGATAAATATATAAAAGAAGATAAATGGCTTACAATTAAAAAATCATTAACTGTTATCTATGCAATTGTTTTATTAATAATTGGTGCAGGACTAAAATGGATATTTAGTAAATTTTAATTGAACAGCGATTTAAAAGTATATGTACGCAATATCATTCAACATGGAAGTAGCTAAGTTAAAGACCCTTTAGAAAGGGTCTTACAACAAAGCTTATGGTCAACTACCCCCAGCTAAAGCAAGGAGCTTGTAACTAAAGAGGTAATTTATGTTAAGAACACAAATTACTCGATGCTACCATTGGCCGATTGACAGCGGCCGAGCCTTGGATAAACCAAGGTTCAAAAAAGATATTACTTATTATTTAATCATAATCAAATATTTTCTAATAGGTATTTAATAAAATGTATGCAATATTATTTGATATAGAAGAAACAAAATTAAAGGAGCATCAAGATGAAATTAGAGCCATGATGGAAGATTTAGGCTTTATTGGAACACAAGGTAGTTTGTATCTATCCAAAAATGAGAAAAACGATCTTACAACTGTTTATAAGGTAATTAATAAACTCTCTAATGTTCAGTGGTTCTCTGACTCAGTACGAGATATTAGAGCTTTTAAAGTAGAAGACTGGTCGGATTTTACCGAGATAGTTAGAAATAATAGGTAACTAATGAGTAGAGCTATATTTCACATTGTATACGATGGATCAGCCTTAAAAGATAACGAGATAAATGCTAAATCTCTTGCATCTGCTTTATTAGCCATAGCAGAAATATTTGAGGAAGCAGATAAGGTATTAAACCATGGACGTACTAAGTCAGAAGTAAATATCAAGGCCTCTTTTAAAACTGGATCATTTAAAATAGATTTTGTAACTGTTCAAAGTTTTTTACAGAATTTACAAGAGTTTCTTATTTCTGATACTGCGCAAGCAACATTAAACGGTATAGAAATACTAAGCGTAGTATCAGCTTGTGTAGGTATAATTAAATTTTTAGGAAAAAAGAAAGTTAATAAAATTCAACCTATAAACAATAAAAATATTAGAATATATCGCGAAGACGATCAATATATTGAAGTTGAAAAACGTGTCCTTGAACTTTATAACAATATAAAAATTAGAGAAAATTTAAATGAAGCTATAGCAAAACCATTAGCAAAAGATGGATATGATGAATTTGCTATTATTTCAGAAGATAAAATCTTGGAGCGGGTAGAAAAAGAAGAAGGAATATTATTTGTTAAACCTGAAATACAAAATGAAGAAATATCTACAAAGGAGTTTGAACACGTTTATTCTATAGTTTCCGTTATTTTTAAAAAAGATAATAAATGGAGGCTTTTTGATGGTAATAATGAAATCAATGCTATAATAAAAGATTCAGATTTTTTAGATGGTATCGAAAATGGTAGCATTTCCTTTTCTATGGGAGATAGGCTATTCTGTCAAGTAAGAATTACTCAGTTTGAGACTGATCGAGGATTAAAAAGTGAATATGAAATTTTAAAAATAAAACGGCATATAAAAAGACCAGAACAGTTAAATTTTTTTAATACCCACAATCTATAATTTTAACATCACTAAAGTATTCCTTATTGTTATAATAATTTTTATTTTCTGCTAAAAGATTAAACTTAGCATTAAAAATAACTTTATGTCTATCTTTTATTTTATCTAAAAATTCTCCAATATTATTGATATTACTAAAGTGATACTCATTAATATAAATAAATTTACCTATATGATTTTCTGTATTATCCAATAATTCTATATTAGATAATACCATATACAATATACCTTTATAACTTGTGTAGCGGTTAAAATCACCAATAAAAACATCATTTCCATTCAAATTTGAATAATCACTTTTGTCTTCCTTCCAAAAGTTTTTTAATTTTTCTAAAAATATTTTAAACATATATTCTTTTTTATTGATTATAAATTTAGAAAAGATAAAGCTTTAATTGTATTTGTCAATGGTTGAAAACCATCATTATTCCTATTCTCTAGGTCATACGCCTTTAGCTCCTGTTCTTCGAATATCTTAGTTTTTCTTGGAGCTTCTTCCTTGGAAATATTAGCTTTTATGCGGAAGTTATCATTACCAGTTTTGACAGCGTCCCGCATCTCAAACCGCAGACACTTACCGAAATATGCCACAAACTGGGCTTTTGAGCAAAACCTGTTATCTAGCCGCTGGGACATGTCGAGGAGTATTTCGTTCATCGCATTTAGGCTAAAATCCCGCCCTGACAAGGTTTGTAACTTGCTGCCGTCCTCTTTGCTTAACGGGTAATGGTGCTTTAGGTCTTTAGGTTCTTTGTACTGGTTAAAATGATAAATTCTTGCCTTACGCTCGGCGTTAGTAGACTTCTTCCGCTGGTTAGAAAGTCGTTTTTTAACCTTAGCAGGTTTTTTAGGACAAAAAGAACTTACAGAATTTTCTAAAAAATTAGATTCCAGATCTATATCTTCAATATCTTTATTTTCTTTATATATATAGAAAGGGTCGTTTTGTCGGGAAATTTTTTTCTCAATAGAATATTCTATAAAGGTAGTATTTTCAAGGTTTTGCTGCTTATAACCAAACTCATAACTATAACGATATTTTTTGTTATTATGAGTAACGGAATTATGGTAGGTAATATCCAAAATATCTGCTAGTTCCTTGATAATATTTTGATTCTGCCTTCTTTCAACGAGTGTAAATGTGGAAATATATTTATGATTTAAGAGTACTCTTTGGCCTTGTCTTAGTTTACCTATAACTGCACTAAGCAATTTATTGGCGGGGCTACTGAGGAAAAAGGACTTTTGACGGACAGGGTTGATCTTTTTATTAGCTCTCTTTATCTTATCCCACTCAATATAACTCTTACGATAAGAGGCTTTTTCTTCCTTAAATGAGTAGAGTTTGCATAGTTGGTCTGGGTATGATTCTGTAAAGGTTAATTTTTGCTCTTGTTGTTTTGCCATATTCTCTAAAAATTTTAATAATTTCTAATTTTTTAGAAAAAGTACCTTGACGAAGAGATAATATACCCATATACTCCAAATTATCATATTAGGAGTTTAGGGTGCTTTCTCTTGCGGGTAGGCACTCTTTCTTTTTTGTCAGTATCGTTCTTGATTTTTAATTCCTACAAATATTCTCCATAACCTCCTAATTTTTGCTTACATAACAAACAAGAATATTAACTCTTTTAGTAAAATCAAGACTTTTATTGAAGTTTTAGTAAAAAGTGTTATATATAAAGTAAAACTAATTATAAATTAACCTTTTAAGTTTTGTAAAATTAGATGGAAGACAAAGAATTATTATTAAAAGCTATTGATAGTTATGCGCTATTAACTCCAGCTTATCAGGAAGTATTAAAGACTCTTATTAAATTGTCTATAGATGATATAGTTATAACTAGTATAAAAGATTTAAGTAAATTGTCTAAAGTCTCTCGCCCTGCGGTTTATGCTTCTTTAAAAGTGTTGGAAAAAGAAAAACTTATCACTAGGAATAATAATCCTGGGAGCAGGCTAAGTTCTTTTGTATTAAAACCACAAAAATTTGAAGATATAATAAAATATTACTCTGTTAGAGAAAATATTTTACATAATTAAATAAAATATTTGACTTTATTATTTTTCCCCTCTATACTCACATCATAAGGCATAAAAAAACGCCTTAAGATGCAAACTTAAGACGTTTTAAGAACCTTATGAGTGGTAAGAATTATAAATTTTGAGACCAACAATTCTTACTTTTTATCAACATAAAAATGAGATTGATATATGCAAAATATCTTAACCCTACCTTTATGTCAAGGTAGTTTTTCTAGAGAAAAAAATCACGATAAAATCAATAATCTAGTAAATTATGGTATAATAGAATCAAGCCATGAGTTATTAGAATCTACCATGCCGAGTTTAGAAGATACATGCGTTGCCAAGGCTAAGGAAGCTTTGAGGCAAATGTTGATCTCACCAAAGGAAGCTTTACAAGTTCTAAAAAATTTAGAATCCAAGAAGGAGGCTATAAGAATTTTTGAAGAAAGAAACCGGGCTCAGGAAAATCTAGAAAAAATAATAGATCATTTACCTGCTAATATAACAGAAACGCCTAAGTTTCATGAGGCTAAAACGCAAGGTGTAGAACTATCCGACTCTGCTAGGAATACATTTGCTAGAATTGGAGCAAGAGCTAGAGAGGCGTTTATGGAAGATCAAATAGAGCGGGCTAACCTTTATAACATTCCGCATCAAACTTACGGCGATAATTATTACCAGCTAATGGTTGATATTGATAAATACGAGTTTCTACTTGAGAAAGCAAAAAACCACTGTGTTGATTGGGATAGTTCCGAATATGACCTGCTAGGATTAGAGCAAGCAATAGAGGACGCCGAGCATAATGCTTACACGGCCAATCAGGAATTGCGGTCTTACTTTTCGTTAACTAGAGGAGTAGAGGTTTAATATGGCTATAAAAGATCGCTTTATTCCGAAAGAAGAATTTATGAGGTTGTTATTTACTAAAATTGATGGTGTGAATACGCACGAATTGTCAATGTGGGTTAAGTCTCAAACCAATAATGAATGGGTAGTAGTTCCTAAAACTTATTGTAATTTATTATTACAATTGATTAAGGCATTTAATAAACATAATCTTCTTATAATTGAAAAAGAAACATTAAAAAATTTTGAAGCTTTAAAAAAATATTTATAAAATACGAATATACATAAATTATAATATATTAAAATTAATAAATATTAAAACTAGTAAATAATAATATACATAAATACGGATATTAGTATGGAAAACAATCAGAACGAACACTTAATGAGCGAAAAGATAGATGCCTTAGCTATAGCACTAAGTAAGGCACAATCACTTATTGAAAACGTTAGCAAGGATAAACAAGCTTATGGTTATAAGTATGCTGATCTTGCTAGTTGTTTGCAAGCTGTAAAGAAACCTCTTGCTGATAATGGATTGTCAATTTCACAATTAGTTACTCAAGATAAAGATAATAAGCAGGTTCTTGTTACTTTGTTAATTCATGAATCAGGCCAGTGGTTAAAATCTATTTTTGGCATAGAAAACGTCGTAATGAAACAATGTAATTCACTCCAACAAATAGGAGCAGGAATTACTTATGCCAGACGTTATGCTTTATCTGCCATAATAGGCCTTACTCAAGAAGATGACGATGGCAACAGTGTGCCAAAGTTCAAAAAAGAAGAAGAAAGTAAAGACCTCATTAGTGAACTAATGAATCTTTGTAATAATAATCGGGTAAATATCAAAGAATTTACTAAATTTCATAATATAGACAGCAGTAATATTGAAACTGTCAAAAGTGGGATAGCTAACTTTGAACTATTGAAAAAGCAATTTTTAGATGCTAGTTTAAAAATCAATAATTAAATTAGATGTGATTTATGGCTATTAGTTCATTTAAAACAGCAAAAAAATTATGTTCATTAAGTAATTGGAATATTAGTAATCTTCAATTACAAAAACTTATGTATTTATCCCATTTATTTTATTTAGGTAGAAAAGGTAAACCTCTTATTTCAAGACCATTTGAAGCATGGAAATTAGGGCCTGTGTCTCCGGATGTGTATCAACGTGTTAAAATTTTTAAAAACCGCCCTGTTTTAAATGTTTTCTATGGAATAAAGACTATAGAGGAAGATAATTTATTATATAAAGAAGAAGCTTTGTTTTTAGCTGATATTTATCAAAAACTAGCGCAAAAAACAGCGGGTGAATTAGTAGATATGACTCATATAAAAGATGGTGCTTGGGATAAAGCTCAAAAGAATCAATTATATTCTGTTATTAAAGAGTCCGATATTTTAGAAGAATACAATAAATTTTATAAAAAGTATGACTGAGTTTCATTTTGAAGATGAAGATTATCTTGAAGAAAAGCCATCTTATTGGAAAAAGATAAAAACTATTTTTTTCTACCTTGTTTTTGTTTTAATTATTGTAGTAGACATGATGGTTTTTAGTAATTTTCATGAATGGGGTAGTTCTATATCTATACTAATTCTAGAACTAATTTTTATTTTAAATTTAGCTAGAATTTGCGACATAGAATATTTGGAATTATTAACAGAAAAAATCTTAAATTATACAAAAGAAAGGTAATTATGTTGCAGATCAGAACTGATATCAAGCAGTGTAGTGATGAATGGCATAACCTTAGACTAGGCAAGATTACCGGTTCATGTTTTAGCAAGTTACTTGGCACTGAAGCTGCTAAGGACAAATATTGTTATGACAGAGCTAATGAAATAGTAACACACTGTAAATCTGATGGGGATAGTTTTAGTAATATTCATATACAAAGAGGATTAAATTTTGAAGATATAGCAAAAACAAAATATCTAATAGAAACTTTTTCTGTTGTAAAAGAGGTTGGCATAGTAATAGTAGATGATTACCTTGCCTGTTCTCCAGATGGCTTAATTGATGAAGACGGCCTTATAGAAATTAAAGTACCTGACTCAAACAACTATTTCCGGCAGTTGCTTCAAATATCTTCAGAAGGTTTAAAAGCTATACCAAATGATTATTATATACAAATGCAATTTAATATGTATGTTTGTGGTCGTAGTTGGTGTGATTATGTGCTTTATAATCCGCAACATGCAGTAAACGATATGGAAATATTTATCTATAGAGTACTACGGGATGAAGAAATGCAAAAGAAAATTGGACAAGTATTAGATGAAAGTATTATTAAAATTAAGCAATATGTAGATCAATATTTTACCCTTTGCAAAAAGAAAGAAGTAGCTTAAGAAAACATGACTAACTAAAATAACGAAAAAACATGGATTAAAATTGTTTATGATATAATGGAAATAAAGCTTTTATTTTTATTATAGCTTAGGAAAACAAGATGCAAAATTACGATCCATATTTAAATACTTATAACACTCCATATAATACTTCCGAGCCTTACAATTCAAACCCTTATCAAGACAATCAAATGCCTGATTCTCATTATGAAGATGGAGGTTATGATGATCCTTATATGTCTTATGGGAATGCTTACGATACCGACGGACAACAATATTCTTTTAGAGAAGGTGGAGCGGTAGAAAAAGGAAATTCTAACTTTCCACGCTTAGTAGATGTTATTGGTGAAGAAGAAGCTGTTAGAAGCGATATAGTAAATAAAGCTAAAGAATTATCGCAAATGGTCATTAATGAAGCACTAAATGCAAATAATGGCAAGTTAGACGAACCAACGTTGATAAACAAATTTACTGAGATTGGTAATAGTTTAAATTTGAATGAAGCAGAAAAAAATCAAGTAGAAAGGTTTGTTGAAAATATTTTTAAAAATTACCAATTTAACGATAGTCCAGGTTATTTTTATGAAAAAGCTCATGGAATGACTAATAATAAGCCAATACAATCTTCATTTAAAAGAGGTGGCTCTGTCGGTGATGAGGACTTACCAAAACTTGCCGATCTGATTCGAAGACACGGAAGAAACGGCGATACTGAGCTTGCCCATATTAATCCTATTGAAGCTCACATATTAAAGAGTTTAGGAGGTAGTGGTACGATAAATCCTGCTACCGGACTTAGAGAATTTGCTCCGGGAGGTACATCCTCTGCTCCATTTAGACAGGGATATTCCGGAGCAAATTCTCAATTTTCCTTTCAAAATAATTTAAATTATTCTTCTCCATTTACCAATGGCTATAACCCTCAAATAACTTTAAATAGTTATAAACCAATACAAGAATATAAGCCTATAAATTCTTATAGAGCTGTTGAGACGAGTTTAAATAAACCAATAGATTATAAACCTCAAACTCCTTATAAAATTATTGAAAATAAACTTTTAAATCCTCAACCTTCCAATAGATATGAGCCTCAAACTCCTTATGATACTGTTGAAAATGGTATCTTGAATTATAAACCTGTTAATACAGATAATAATAGAACTCTACCGCAAACTTATAACTTTTTACCACCAAACGTAGGTATCAGTGCAGGAGATGAAGAAAAAGCTAAATATAAGGCTCGTGAAAGAAATTACTATAACAATTATTATAATAATCATATTAATACTTATTCTACAAAGAAAAATAAATATAAGGATGATAGAGGTTTTTGGGAAAAACTAGCCGATAATACAATGGATTATTTATCGGAACCAGAAAAATTATTGGGTTTAGGAACTCTGTATTTAAATTATAAAAACCGCCCAAAGGAAAAAACTCCCGAACAAAAAGCAGACGAAGAAAGAAGATATAAAAACGCCTCTCGTCAAACAATAGCAGAAGTTCTAGAAGATGCAAAAATAGAAAAAGCACGTGAAGAAGAAAAAGAAAAACTTGAAGAGGAAAAGGAAAAAAGGAAAAAAAAGAAAAAAGAAAAGGAACTAGAAGAAGATATAAAGAACATGGGTTCTGTTCGGAGACGAGTTTTATCACCAGAAGAGTTTGCAAGAACCGGTCGTTGGCTTGAGTATGAGGATGAAGAAGGTAGGCCGGTTAGAATGAAAGGCGGCGGTAGTGCTCATAGTCCTTATGCTTATCTGATGGAAGAAACCTATTACCCTAGAAGTCCTATAGGTTATTTGAAAGGTAATAGCGGTGGTCAGGATGATTTAATTAATGCAAGACTTAGCGATGGAGAATATGTATTTGATGCATCAACAGTGTCTGATTTAGGGGATGGTAATAATGCAGCTGGAGCACGTAAACTTGATGTTTTTAGAGAAAATCTTCGCAAACACAAGAGAGGGGGGCAAGTTACATTACCACCTAAGGCAAAATCTTTACAAAATTATTTAATGGGTTAGCATGAAAAACTTAAATGACCTAAGAGAACAGGCACTTGGGATTATGAATCGTGATGTAGGGCGAATGGTAAGTAACCCCACTCCTGTATATAGGGGAAAGACCAGTGTGCCAATGTCTGTTTTAACGCAGAAGAAAAGGGAATTAGAGGATAGGTTTAATAACGCTCCAGCTCCTTATTCTGTGGAAGCAAACAGCGTTTTTAATAGAACTCCACAAGGTTTTAATGAGGGGCAAAAAACCTCTTTATTAGATATACTCTCATCAGGTCAAAGAGGGGTGGGTAATACCGGATGGAGGTTGATGGGAAAACAGTTTGGTAATCAAGTTAACAACAGACAACCTGCTTTTTATAATAAATTTAACAAGACCTTAAATAAAGGTCTTGATTTATCTCGTGTTGGTATAGATGCACTGAGTCAAGATGCACAAAGCTTTGACTCTGAATTTAATCAAGGACTCGGAAATAATTTAAATGCACTTGGTAACGCAGAAAAAGCAAAGAGAGCGGGACTTACTAATATGCTGGGACAATTTGGCAATCAGCAGCATATATATTCACATCTAGCAAATTCGGTAGATAAAAATAGGTTTTATGAAGAATTAAACGCCCCAAAACAAAAGATGAAGGCTTTGTACAATATAGTAAATAGCGGGAGTAATCCTGATGACATGGGACCTTATGGTGAGGCAGCAGCAATTAAAGTGCTTGAAAAAGGGCTAAATCTTTATAATAGCCCTACTCCCAGTTATAGCGGTCAGCAACTAGCTAATGTACCAGAAGATTTATCGGTATCGCATCGCCTGCTAGGGGATTTAAGTCATGATTATAATGATTCCTCAAGAGAAGAAAGAGATAAGCTTTATGGCTCGTTAATGGGGCGAGAGAATGTCGGAACACGCAGTATTAACGATTTACCTACAATTTATGATCCACAAGTAGATAGGCTTGATGAAGATACAAAACGTCTTTTAAAGGCCGAAAAAGCTAGAATCAGCATGGATCATGAGCGAAAAGGTACTTATGGATCACAATCACATTTATCACAAACCGAGGATGCTATTAATAGAATCGCTAAAAATCGTTTTGGTAATAGAAACAACCTGTTGCAGGATGTACTTCGTGGAAGAATGAGCAGTTTAAATAAAGGCGACATGAATGATTTAAACCAGTTAAATAGTTTAGGTCAGCAAGGATTATCTGAATATCAGGACGTACTTGGCAAGATTAGCGGAATGAACCAGCTCGGAGTAGATAAATGGCTAAATACGCAAGATGAGTTAAATCAGAGGCGGGAGAGTTTTGAAGAACAAAGAAATCAGGAATGGCCACAAGGTTCGGGTAGCGATATTGTCAAATACAATGTAAGCCCAGAAATTAGCAGTATTTTTGCCAATCCCAATGTTAGTAGTAACCCCTCTGTTTATACGCCGTCTTTAAGGCCTAATATTCATGCTTTGGCACAATATGCGCAAACTGTACCTGTCAGTCATAGTGAGACGGAGCTTGAGAGCAACCTAAATCAGGATATGGGAGGTATCAAGAATTATGCTGATTTTGAGAATATTAAGCTGCAAAAAAGGAAAAAAGATGAGGCAAGACGTAAAGAGCAGGAAAGGCAGATGGTTTTGAAGATAGCTGAAGAAAATAAAAGAAAGCAAGCATTAGATGAATTAAGAGCCAAAAAACAACAATGGTATAATAATTATGTAAATACAGTTAAGAAAACGGGGAAAAATTTAAATGCTGAATGGAAAAGCTATTTTCCTAATCAAACTCCTGAAGAGATTATTAATAATCCTAAATATATAGGAGTACCGGGCATGCACGATCTAACACATCAAACAACATTAGCTAAACCTTATGTTTTTAATAATCCTAATATGTTTCCAGATTCTGTATCTTTAAATAACTTGCAACAAATAAATGTTCCAGTACCAAAAGAAAACAAAGGAAACCTAGAAGCTCAAAGAATAATTTTACAGAATCAAGAAAAGGAATATAAAAAAAAATATAATGAGCAGCTCGCTCAAATTCATGAGCAAAATGAAAAGCAAAGATTAATAGCTGAAAAACAAGCTTGGTATAATAATTATCAGAATAATATGAGAGCTAATCCTGAAAATGCTAACATATATAAGAAAAACGGAGTATATGGAATGGATAACAGCATTCTGCATCTCTGGAAACAGAACTTTAGTAACGATCCAGGTTATTACATAAACGATCCAAATTTAAAAAATATAATGCCGGTTAGAAGATATGGGCAAAATATAGTAGATGGTTATAGTTTTCAAGCTAGACCGTATAAAGCAATTTAAAGATATATAAATTATGGAAGAAGAAATATTAAATCAGGTACAGAATCTCCCAGAGAGAAGAAATCCTTTTGATGAAGGGATAGCAAAAGCCGTAGGTCAATCAAGAAATAGTTTTGAACCATCACGTCAGCAATATTTTGATTCGATACATAATGCAATATTAACTATGAGTGAAGCTTTATCAAAAGAACCTGTCCAGCGTGGTTTTAATAATAATTTAGGGGTTCTCGGGCGTATACTTACTCCTGCTTTAAAAACTTTTAGTGATCAGAAAAAAACTGCAATCCAAGAAAATAATGAGCTAGCAAATCAAATTCTACAACATCAAAGAGCACAAGAAGCGTTAGAAAATGCTAGAGAAGAAAAAGCCTGGAATCATAAATTCCAGGAGAGGGCATTGGAGGAGAAGAAGAGGTATCATAATAACTCTTTATTGGCAAAATTTGCAAAAGCTACAGAGAAAAAAGAAACTCCTTTTGATAAAAAACACAAATTAGGATTGGAAGGACTAAAACGTACAATTGATGATGCAGTAACTACTATTAATAAAAATCAGGCTTTAGCCAAAGCTACAGGCGTGGATTCTAAAGGAGAAGCAGGGTTGATTAAAAGATTTTCAAAGGGCGTTGGGTTAACACAATTTACACCTGAACAGGAGGAAATAGAGACTTTAGGTTCATTGCTAGCGGGTTATTCTAATAAGTTAATGAATTATACCAATCAAGTTGAATTTGAATCACTACCGCATATCTCACCATACAAATCAGATGAAAATAATTTAGCTATATTGCAGAAAATGCAGAAAATCATGCTTAGAGACGCAGAAGAAGCAGGACTAGATTCGAGAGAAACAAATAAAAATGATACGCCTAAAGTGAGATTATACGATCCTAATACCAATCAATATTTTGGTGTTCCTGCTGATGAAGTAGAGCTAGCTATGAAAGATCATCCAAATTTAATTAGGAAATAGAATGGCAAAATTTGATCTTTCTAAATATAAAATTCAGAATCCTCAAGAAAATGAGATACCTATTGTTAAAAAATTTGATCTCTCAAAATATGAAATATCAACTCCTAACGAATATGAAAGAGAAGCTGTAGATAATGATGAGTATCCTTATTTAGTAAACAAGACCGCAGATGTAATTTCAAGATACCCTATTGATTTAGCACATGATCTTGCATATGCAGGAGAAAGAGGAGCAAAATGGATAGCAGGAAAATTAGCAGACTATGAAGAACAAAACCCTATTGACGTATTTGATCATAGCATTATTGGAAATGATGAAGAAGATAAGAATGATTGGTCTCGGAAGTTTAGAGAATTTAGCCAAAAACCTGATTATTTTAGCGAAGAAAATATTGGTCGTCCCTCCAATCGTATTACTAGACCAATATTTAAGGAAGCTGGATTTAATTTAGATGCAGAAGCACCAGATCAAATACAAGGGATGATAGGTCATGGTATAGATTTTGCAGTTCCTGGGGCGTGGGCAAAGAAAGCAAAACTTGCAAATATGGCTATTGAAGGAGCAACAGGGCTTGGAAGTGGATTGCTACAAGAATATGGAGGTGTTAATCCAATAGTTGCCGATCTTACTACTTATGCGGGAAGACGGGGCGTTTCTAGAACTAATAGTGCATTGAGAGACCATTTTAATCCAATTAAAAGAGGAGAAAAAAAGGTTAGTGCTTTATTTAAGGATACTACTAAAGAAAAAGGGCTTGATAACTTAATGAACTTTAATCCTGAGGGCCTTGATGTTATTCCTGTTACGGCAGAAGTAGCTTTACATAATGATATATCAAATTTACATAATGCTTATGCTCCAAATTTTACCGGAATACAGAGTAAAATGACTGCTAATGATGAGATTTTACGTAGGAAACTAAATAACATCGGCAGTGAGTCAAATCCAACACAGATAGAAGTAGGAGAAGCAGGGAGAGAAGTAATTAGTAAAAAACTGGGAAAGCTAGAAAAGGCAAGGGAAAAAGCAGCAAGTCCATTGTATGCAAAACTGGAAGAATCACCTAATTTATATCCTACTGAAAATTTAAATAATTATACGGAGCAAGCTGTAGCCAAAGAGCTTGGCGATATAGAAAAGGGATTAAATAAGAATAAATCTTTGTTACCTGATAAATATAAAAGGCTAGCAGAAAAATCTAAAACAGAACTTACAGAGCTTGAAAAAGAAGTAAATAAAATAATTACGCAGGTAGAAAAGGAATATCCTGGTTTAAGTTTTCAAGCTAAAGATCAGATACTAAATGAATTAATGCCTGGTTTTCGTGGAAAAATTTCAAAAATTGGTGATTTAAAAGAGAAAATTGCTACTTTAGAAAGCGGACATTATAGTCCAGGTCATATTGATAAGGCAATTACAGAGATCGGCAATAATATTACAGAGTTAAAAAGGTCTGCAAAGGGTGGTAATGATTCGCTAATTAGGCATTTTACCAAACAGAAAAAAGCTTTAGAAGTAGATTTAGAAGCAACTCCTGAAGGATTAGCTCATCGACAAGTTTACAAGGAACATTCTCCTGAGATTAATAAAATCAATAGAGATAAACTACTTAAAAAATTTGTATCAAAGGATGAATGGGATGCCTATAGAGTTCCTGTTGATGATTTACCTCGCAATATCATGGCATCGCCTAAGGCTAGTGTAGTTAATTATATGCAGCAGGTAAAAGGAACACCGGCAGAGAAATTAACTAAGGCTTATTTTAGGGATATGTACCTTGGAAAGGCTACTGATCATAATTTACCGACTTATGATAAATCTAGTCAATTTTTAAGGGAAAGAGGTCATAAACTTGATGCTATCTATTCTCCTGAAGAACTAGGGGTATTTAAGCAAATTAACGAATACTTGAAAAATAGAGCGGAAGTAGCGAGGGGTAACTCTGCTTTTGGTTCGGCAACAGAGCCAAAAGGGAGAATAACACAAAGGGTAAAAAAGTATTTAGGAGAAGAAAATTTAACTCCTTATACTGCTTGGGGTGATCTTCCTGGTATTAGAAAACTTCCTTTTATTCCTCAACGCTTAAAAGGAATAACAGTCCCAAATCGAAATTATGAAATATTTGAGAAGGCATTAACTGATCCTATTTATGCTAGGGATTTATTAACTAAAGATTATGGTGTTAAATATACTAAACCTAATTATTTACCAACTTTATATAATGTTTTAAATGGCAATCAAGAATAAAAAATGTTATTTTAAGGTGAATATTTAACTAATGAATTATATTCATGAAAACAGGAGTTGTTAAGTTTTATTCTACCGATAGTAAATATGGATTTATTAAACCTGATGATGGAACAAAAGATGTCTTTGTTCATGAGAATAATCTTAAAACATCAGGTATAGAAAAGATAAAAAAGAATCAGAAAGTAGAGTATGAGCTAGCGAGTAAAAAAGAAAAAGTATTTGCTATCAACATTAAACTCATAAATTAAACAATCCACAAAAAATCTTAATAACTTTGTGTATTAAGCTAGCAAAGGTTAGTTTTCCAAGCTTTTGAACACTGCCTAAAAAATAGGCAATACGTCTTTATTTAATTATTTTTTAGGTTCTGGACTATTCGGAGTTAAATCTATCTTACCCCCAGTTTTTTCTTGTATTACCTTTTCTGCAATTTCTTCTACAGGGTTATCATCACCAAGAAAATAAGCTGAACTTATACCAAGTATGATTACTAAAATAACAACTATCATTTTTATAATATTTTCCTTTTTATTATACCACATAATTATTTAAACCTCTAAAATTGTAATTGGATAAATTGCCTCAACCATTTTCTTTTTAGCTTTGTAGCTTTCCGTTTTGAAACCTTTTACATCTTCAATAGTTACTTGACCATTTGTCCAGAATATTAAGAAATCACAAACATATTTTACTCCTCCAGGCAAGTGGAAAGGTACTTGTCTTAAAAAGAAAAGCACCTCTCCTATATTCTTAAGCATTTTTAAGTTGTTATATCTTTTAGCTTCTTTTTTTGAAGAAAATTTTATGCCGTCAGTTTCAGTGGGTTTTGCTTTAAATTTGTGTTTTAACATTTTTTAACTGTAAGCCCTATTTAACCAACCTTTTAAAAAAACTTTATGCTTTTTATCAATAGCAGTTAAAATCCTATAATAACCAGCGGCTTCTGACTTTAAAGCAGCGAGTAGATCAGTGCTATCAACGTTATTAATTGCATCAAGAGTTTTAGGACCAAAATCTCCGTCTTCAACAACATTTTTACCGCTTGCCCTAAGCGCACGCTGCACAAGGATACAAGCCCAGTAATGACCCATATTAACCGCTAAATCAAAAAACTTAGTGGCAACTTCCAGATTCTCAATTTTTTTGTAAAGGTAATTATCCCAGAAATCTCTTTTATAAATGTTTTTAGTTTCTGCTTTAGTTAGATTAATAATATCAACGTCTGGATAAGAACGACTTGAGATACCAAATTTAGTTACTCCTCCCCTATCGTTGGAGTTATTACTATATCCTCCTTCATTATTAAGGATAATATTAATAACATATTCAAAACGTTCGTCTTTGGTCATATTAATTTTTTATAAATTTAATTCGTATAAAACTGATTGCTCTCTCCAAACATGACCATATAAGCTTTTTTAGCCCATTCTTCCCAGTTTTTAAAAGCAAGTTCTCCGCTCTTTTTACGGGCATCCTTATAAGGGCTTGGCACTCCTCTACTTGCAAAAGGCTCAATACCAATTAAACTTTCTGCCCACGCTGCCCATTTTGTTTCATCATGGAGTATCGGTAATGGGAAATCTGAGTAATCATCACAAACAGTTGCTGCCCAGTATTTAGCACTAATATATTTAGGGTAAACGCTAATCATATTCTATTATCTCCTACTTTTGCTACGACAAAGGTTGTTCCCATCTGATAACCTGAACCTATCCCTTCTGATTTAAAAGTAAAATTAATATTTCCGCCTTGATATTCTAAATTAATATTAGGTATAACAGCTCTTGTTCCATTCTGTTCTTCAGTAATCGGAATTTCTCCAATTGAAACGGCTTGACTTAACGGATATTCATAACTATTAATATTAATAGTCATATTTATTTGGTCTGTCGGCACTAGATTCGGCTCTATTCGCATAATTTTTATGGTAGAATCAATTCCTGCAGGTTGTTTTAACCTGTTATAAGTAGCATAAGAAATTATAGGTGTGGTAAAGAAGGAAGGAATAGGCAGGACTTGCTGAGCTACTGCCTTATAAAGATTAACCTGATCGTTTCCGACTTCGTGTTGCCACACATAATTGTTATTATCATCTTCGTAAGATACTAAATTTTTACCTACTGTATACATATTACCGCCGACATTGTCAAAATAACCTGCCGCTCGTTCTATGTCCGTATCATACCAGGTATTATCTACAACATTGTAAATAACGGCTCTGGTGCATCCAACATTAGCATCTTTTCCCTTCTCAGGGTAGAACCACCATATTTCATCTCTGCTTACGTTTTTCACGCCAAAAACCCTTTGACGTTTACTCATATCAATAGTATCAAAAAAAGTCTGGCGGTTGAGATTATTTTCAAGTGGAAGAACTACGCCATTAAATACAAAAAATCTTTTTGTTCCAGGCCAGTAGAATATTCCGTCATATTCAACTACGCTATTTGAAGATAGAATAGAGCTATCCCTTGATAATACTTTTTTACTAAAAGAAAGATCGTCAATATCAGTAATATTACTACCTGTAGTATTGGTAATAAGAATAACAGAGCTTAATGTCCAGAAGATTATAGTCGGCGAGTTTGTTCCTCCCCGCCATTCTGCACCGTAGATTACTTTATCGGTGCTAATATTGATAGAATATTTATCCGCAAAAAATAAAAATGGTTTTATTAAGCTTGTTTGCTCACCTGATTTTTCTGCAGCAATTGAAGACCACCTAACAAGCCCATTGTTACCATATAAGAATAACCTACTTCCAACGTAAAGCATTCCTCCTGTTGCCTCCCTTGAGACAAAATCAGGAAATTTGAGTGTAAAAAACTCACCAGTATCTTTTTTTGCTAGGATGGTAGAAATAGCTTCGCTGCTATTAATATCTGTGTAGTTTTTCATACCCAGACATAATATCATTTTTGTTGGAATAGCATTAATATTGCTTATTACTACGACAAATTGTGTCAGAGTATTTGTAGGATTAGTGAATTTTTTCCAGTAAGTTAAGGTTTGACTGCCAATATTGTTATAAGTAGCATCTATTAGGCTATATTCATCATCAGCATTATCTAGAGAAACTCCTACTAAGATATGTTTATTGCCATTGCTATCATAGTATATAAGAGCTGCAGTTGGAATAGAATTAGCCGGTAGCAGCGTAGGTGTACCGCTTCTGTATAGTACATAATTTTTCATTCCACCGATATTCTGAGGCTGGCCTCTAAAAAACCTTACCCATTGCCCATTTGTGCAGTAGTCTCCCTGAAAGAGTGAACCATCACGCAGTATTCCAGGCTTATAGGTAATAGGTAAAACTTGTTCTTCTGCCATGAATTACCCTACATCTCTTTTTACGCTGCGATCAATATAACGATCTTTTGTCAGGGTTTGAGCAGCAGTTAATGTTTCCTGATATAATTTTGTATAGACAGGCATTCTCTGATCATCCTTTAAATAAATAAGAGCCTCTAAAAAGGCGGCATAAAATAGAAGATCAGGGTAGTAGTCTGTTAGTATGTTTGTTTGATTAGTAGTCGTAATTAAATTAGGTCTAGTTACATATATTAACCGATAATTATAATTTTTATCTGGAGTGGGACTAATAAAAATTCTATTATAGGGTTGAATATTTGGTTCTATTTGGTCGGCATAAAATAGCGGTGGATTATCGGTATCAGAAGTATCCGCATCTGGCCAATAATTTACACAGAATTCATAGCTCCTAGGAAACATAATTACATTACTAGTAAATACTGATGTAGTTGATCCATAGGTTAAAGAGATGGTTTCCTGCCAATCAGCAGGTTTTTGGATATAAGCAACATTTTCTTGGAAGTTACCATCAATTGCTTTTTGAAAACCTGTGGTATTTAACTCCTTCCAGATTTTCTGTTGAGCATTTTCAATAAAGTAGGGGATAGCCTCTTGAAACCCAGTGCTATTTCCCCTATTGGCATAAACTATTATCTGGTTAAAGAGAGTAGTATAGGTCATTTTTTAATTACTTTTTAAGCTGAAGTAATTGTCTGCCAAGCATTTTTGTAAGTCCGTAGTAAATTGTTGGTAGTATCATAATAAGTAAAACCGTTTATCTGATTAGCGGCTACCTCAACAGCTACTCTCGTGCCAGATGGATATACAAAAGGTGTTCCATTAGTAAGACCTGCTCCAGTGGCAGTTGTATTTACTGAAAACTCAGTTTCCCACTCTCCATTTCTAAAAACTTGTGGAGTGCCAAGAGTAATATTAAAAATTCTTGTACCGGGTTTTACCTTAACTGTGTTGCCGTTTACTACATAAGGAGTAACGTTTTTCAATAAATCTCTTTGAGCAGTAGTAACATTGCTAACGGCAAAAGTAGCGTAAGGGTCATCTGTTCCATTAGTCCTATCACTCGTAATAGTAAGACCACTTAAATTAGTAATATTGGATAAGTCTGCCATATATTTCCTCCAAATTACTCCGTTAAAGTGGGAAAGTTATTAATAAAATTTGTTATATATGTCGTTAAATCAGTAAAATACTGACTTTCTGCTACAGAAACATACGTAGAATAATCTGGTTGACTCGTTAAACTATTAATTGTATTAATTATTATTTCGGCATCACCTAGCACATCTTCTACATATTTTTGAACCCCTGAATAAGGATTAACAAGTTCGTTACTTAAGTCTTGTAATGCTGATAAAGAATTTAAATCTTGTGTACTCATAAAAAACCTCTTTAAAATTGTTTAAACTAATCTTTCTACTTGAAAATGAAAACCTTGTAGATTTAAAACTGCGCCGCTATCTTGGTTTCCATACATTTGAAAATAATCAGCAGTGGCAGTAGTAGTATAAATACAGGTAAGTGTTGCACATCTTCTTCCAGTAGTCGTGTCTCTGGCAAACCATGCAAGCATCGATTCAATAGGGAGGGTGGTATTTACTCCAAATCCAATACCACATGTTACTCCATCGCCATCATCATGGTAATGTATAGAACCAGTCAGTCTATAAGTTCCAACAACTCCAGGAGTTATCCGAGTAGGATTTGTAATATTGCTATGCCAATTATTTGGATCATACGTTGTTTGGCCTGTTCCATTAAAAGTTAAAGCAGTCCAAGTGTTATTAGGTGTTGTTATCGCCGTATTAGAACTAGAAAGCATACAACGTCCATAAGTATAGGTATCATAAATGGTCTTCCATTGACTATTAATATATTCTCTGATCGAATTATTGGTTGTATCATTATATATAAACCCGTTTACCTGATTAGCAGCTACCTCAACATCTGCTCTTGGACCTGATGGAATAGAAAAAGGAGATGAAGATAAACCAGCTCCAGTAGCAGTACTTATATTTGTGTTTGCATTTTCCCACTGACCACTTCTAAATATTTGTAATGCCTTAACATCAATATTAAAAATGATTGTTCCTTGCTTTATTTTAACTGTCGTTCCATTAACTGTATAGGGAGTAACGTTTTCTAATAAATCTCTCTGAGCTGTAGTAACATTGCTAACAGCAAAGGTAGCGTAACGATTACTATTACCAGTAGTTTGATCACTGGTAATAGTAAGGCCGCTGAATGCGGTAATGTTTGATAAGTCTGCCATATATTTCCTTTTTTTCTTTTATTATAACACAAAATATCCATAGTTCTTAAAAATCGTCTTATATAAAAATAAGACTATTAATGTTTAGGAAAAATTACATTTTTGAATAAATTGTTGTATCTTTATAGCGTCCTCTGCATATTGAAGATTCGCCTCAGATTTTAAATATGCTATAGCTTCCGACGTAGGATTATCAAGTTTACTTAATTCTTTATCACTAAGAAAACGTTGGAATCTATAATAGAATAGATTATTTACTGCCCCTTTGTACAAAGACATAAGTTTAAATTGCAATTCTACTGCATCAGTTGCTCCAGTTAATGTTAAATTCAAACAATTAGCTAGTAAACTTAACCCATTATTAGGAGATGCCTTTAGTAGTTGATCTGATCCTGTGGTTATTTCGATATCTGGGTCAGAATATCCTGTACCAACTGAGAGAATACAAGTTTTAACATTCTGTGGAAATAATATGTTGGAGAATGCATAACCAAGGCTTGTCGGATTATTTTGATACAAACTACCATCAATGAAAAACGTATCAGAAGAAACCCCATCAATAAGAGTTGGCCGAAAATATACCGGTGCTGACCCACTAGCAATAGCGACATCAATACAAGTGTAATTTTGACCGGTAGTAAAATCAGGAATTAAGACATTAGAAAAATGGTAATACTGGCTACTTGTAACATCACCATACGGAAAATTAACATTATCGCTACTCGGACCAGTGCCGCCTTGAAACCCTACGGCAGTAATCAAAGTATTAGTTTTTAATTGAAACATTTTAGTAGTCCCAAAAATAGGACTTAAAGCATTTCGCAGAGGTTGCTGATTGTAGATATAAGGATCAACTCCTGGAACTGCTAGCACAGTTCCTAAAGTAGCCGAACCAGCTGGTCCAAGTGGTTGTAGAGGATTAACTCCGGCTCTAATAGTAAAAACGCTCTGCGCATTGGTTGTTAATAAATCAATAACATCGGTAGGGGATAAACCATGTGAGTAAGCTATCGCCCCAATACCACCAGTACTTGTTCCGCAAATAACATCAAAATATTTCCATAATTCATTGCCATTAATTCCGGCATCATTACAAAATTTTTCTAAAAATGTAGCAGAAAATAATCCTCTAATACCGCCGCCGTCTAAAGAAAGAATCCTACAAATTCTATTACTCATCAGACCTCTTTTGTTTAAACTAATCTTTCTACTTGAAAATGAAAACCTTGTAGACCTAAAGCTCCGCCGCTATCTTGGTTCCCGCACATTTCAAAATAGTCAGTAGTGGCAGTAGTAGTAATAATACAAGAAAAAGCAGCACTTCTTCTTCCTGTAGAAGAATCACGAGTAAACCATCCTTGTATATCATTAGTGGGAGAAGCACCATTTATTCCAAATCCTACTCCGCAGGTTACACCGCTTCCATTATTATTGTACCTCAACGAACCAATTAGCCTATAAGTTCCAACAACTCCTGGAGTTATCCGAGTATTATTTGTAGTATTGCTATGCCAATTACTTGGATCATACGTTGTTTGGTTTGTTCCATTAAAAGCTAAAGTAGTCCAAGTATTATTAGTTGTTGTTATCGTCGTATTAGAACTAGAAAGCATACAACGTCCAAGCAATTGAGTTTGTTGTGGTAATGAGTTTCCCGGTACATAATAATCAATACCAGCGGTAGCTATACTTAAAACGCCTGTAGTCGTGGTGTTTTTTAATAATCCTGTACTTAAAGATCCCAAAACTTGTTCATTAGTTAAAGTAGAATTGGAAGTCTGAACAATATACGTTGCAGTATTAGGCGCAGGTGTTGCAGCAGTTAAACTAACTGTTTTAGAATTACCTTTGTAGTAAAGCTCGCCACCACTTGTATACATCAATCCACCAGACGCAGGAATAGATGGAGTACTTGTTGTTGCTTCTAAATATAATGCTGAAATATTACTAACATTACTTATGTGTAATGGATAAGCAGGAGACGCCTGATTGATTCCTACATTAACACCATTTCCTAAAACCATTGAATTAGAAACCGACACAGTTGCGTTATAACCAATCGCTGTCGCATTAGTTAAACCAGTAACGGAAGCATCTGTGCTGCATCCAATAAATGTACACTGATTATAAGTAGTATATGCTGAGCCTGCACTAACACCAACAGCAACATTTTGAGTCCCGGAAGTAAGTGAGGACAAGCTATTGTACCCTCCTGCAAAATTAGAAGTACCAGTTATATTAGAATATAAAGCAGAAGATCCAATTGCGGTGTTACAAGATTCCAATGTTTTATTTAAAGCATTATACCCAAATGCTGTATTGTCTTGCCCAGATTGATTATTATATAAGGAATTTGACCCGGCGGAGGTATTATGAATCCCACTAACATTAGAATATAAAGACCTATATCCAATCCCTATATTATTACTACCTGTCGTATTAGCACCTAAAATCCTTGAACCAACGGCAGTATTAAAATTTCCAGAAGTTAAATTATTTAAAGAAGAGTCCCCTATCCCTGTATTATTAATTCCAGTTAAGCCTACAATTCCTGAATTTGTTCCTATAAAAAAATTATTACCATCATCTTTTATAGTTGTAGGATTACCTGGACTATAGTAATCCGTTCCAGCTATTCCTATTGTTAAAACGCCAGTGCTTGTCGTGTTTTTTAGTAACCCTGTACTTAAAGACCCCAAAACTTGTGCATTAGTTAATGAAGTATTTGCAGTTTGTATAATATATGTAGCAGTATTTGGTGCTCCTCCCGCACTTGTAATACTTTGCCAAATAGGTAAAGCAGCAGTTCCATTTGAGGTTAAAACTTGTCCTGATGTCCCACTTCCCGCATTTTGTAAAGCACTGGTATTTGTTGTTCCACCACACAAAACTCCGTAAGCCGTTGTCGAACTTAACCCAGTTCCTCCATTAGATAACCCAATTTGCCCACTAATATTTGCAGTTAAACTACCTGCTCCCGTTGTCCAGCTGATATTTGTTCCATTAGTAGGAACAGCAGCAACCGGTGTAGTACCAGTAGAACCTATCAATAATTGACCATTCGTAAGAGCAATCGATTGAATAGAGTTTGATGAACCGCCTACTAATACCGAATTGTTAGTAACACTTTGAGTCGCTATTGCCGTTAATCCTAAGTTTGTCCTAGCTGTT
>Ga0164297_10000380_pt1 | contig 55614 bp, 68 predicted proteins | sample GEODES058metaG_FD_113539 | JGI IMG/M metagenome (GOLD analysis project Ga0164297, IMG submission 113539) | Dystrophic lake water microbial communities from Trout Bog Lake, Wisconsin, USA - GEODES058 metaG | ecosystem: Environmental > Aquatic > Freshwater > Lake | place: USA: Trout Bog Lake... | reverse complement strand
ATGGGTGGCTATGGTGGCATGGGTATGGGTGGCTATGGAAGTGGCTACGGCAGTGGAGGAATGTCTGGCTTCTATAACCCTATGTCTGGTATGATGGGTAATTTTGGTGGGATGAGTTCTCCATTTGAAGGAAACCCAGCAGAAGAAGCAGTTGAAGCAGAAAAAATATCAATGGAAGAAAAAAATAGAGGGTCTGTTGATCGTTTGCGTCAAAATGCTCAAGATCTTTTTTATTTTGCAAACGTTCCTAATGAATTAAAAAAAATTGGTCAAAGTGTTAATGGATATAGCGCAAAAGCTCTAGATACTTCTTCTGGAGCAAGGGCTTTACAAATAATACAAAAAAAACATCCTGCCCTTGCATTAAAAATAATGGATGCTGCTACTGGCGGTGGATTAACCTCATTGGCTGCAGGAACTGCTTTGGAAAGTGCGTTGCCTCTTGCAGGACCAATCGGATTAGCTATTACTGCAGGAACGCTTGGCTATAAAGTCCTTTCGAATGCAGTACAAACTGGACAAGAATTCGGCGCTCTTACAGGAGCCACTGGTGCCAATGCAATAGTTGGTGGATATGGAGCAGATGTTCAATCTTTTATGGGTTCTTTTCTTAATCCACTAATGCCAAGTGGAATATCTCAGGAAATAGAGTCAACTGGGTTAGCATCTGGATATGGTTCTGGGGGAAATAATTATTTAAATCAATATCGTAGTTTTGCTTCTGGGGCTTTTGAAAGATTCCAAATGTCTCCACAAGAATCACAACAAATGTTCCAAAATGCAGTAGTTATTGCTGGAGGAAGCTTGAATTCTCTTAGCAGTGCATTGCAAAACACAGCAAACTTAGCAGTTAATTCTGGAATTTCTTTTCAACAAGCTACGCAAAACTTTAATAGTATGGTTGGAACATTAGCTAATTATGGAATGAAAGGCTCTAATGTAATAAATACTGCTGCTGGAATGAATGCTGCATTTTCAATTGGTGGCCAACAAATGGCTCAAACAATGTCTGGAGTAGGAAATGATATTGTTAGCTGGTCTCAAAACTCATTGATTGGACAAGCGATGACAGCACAAACTGCTGGCGTCCCAATTACAAATCTTTACGGATACGAACAAAATCATGGAATAGTTAATCCTGCAATTAGCGCGATAGGATCAATTATTGGGTCAATGGGCGGATCAAATGCAAGTCCATTTACAGTTCAAATGGCACTTGGTAGTATGGGCCTTAATTTAAGCATGGTCCAAACTGCTGGTCTTATCCAAGATATATCAAAACATCCACATGACATGGCAGTTGCTGCTGCTGGTGCTATGGTTAAGCCTGATATTAGCAACTACAAACACGACATGTCAGCTCCAGGTGGTAGCTGGGACCCTTTCAACTGGACGTTCCCAGGAGGAAACCTTGATCCAGCGAATTGGGTTCAGCCAGAAAAAGCTTTAAATAATATTGTTGGAAATGTAACTGGAGTTGGTTCTTCTGGAACATGGAACAATTCAAATAGTCAAGCACAATATAATGCAGCAATGAAACAATTTAATGAATCACAAGCAGCAATGAAACGAATTAATAGTTTTATGCCAGGGACTAGTGACAGTATTGGAAACGGGAACTCTAATATAAATGTAAATGTTACCTATAATCCTTCTAGCGCTTCAAAATATTTTTCCGTTTCTGCAAACAATTCTTCTGCTGATTCTGGAACAACTGGCAGAAATTCATCTGGCGGTTCAGTTGGGGTAAAGGGTCCATAATTAAATGGCAAATGATGCTTCATATAATACAGCAGCAATGTATAATGGGATCATGTTTCCTTATAGTCCAAACAGCGTAGATTTTTCTTATACTCTTAATAAAATTTCATTTAATACTATTGTTGGAAGAGTTATTCAACTTATATCAATTAAAGTAAATACTATTACGTGGGAAGGCGATGCTAGTAGTAGAGAAAATCTTTTACAGCTTTATAAAACATTTAAACAAACTCAAGACCAACAAATCGAAACAGAAGGTTCCGGTGGAGGAGCTTCTTTATTGATAATGCCAACGCCAATTGGATCTAATTTAGGAGTTAATCAAATATCTATGTATGTTTGGGCTAGATCTATGCAAATTGGTTGGAATTATCAATCAGTAACTTATCCATATAGAATACAATTTGAATTAGATGAAGGTTTTCAAAATGTTACCAGTGGATTTACAAATTCAGAAATTGATCAACTTGTAAACAATTCTATTGGAGTTGACATTGCTAATTCGGTTTATACTGGTCTAGTGAACAATGCAAATCTTCCAGTTAGCACAAATCTTGGCACAGCAGTTAATCAAGTTGTTGCAAATTCTGGAGGCAATGACAACTTATTAAACCCTAACTCTTCTAGCGGATCGTTATAAAATATGTCAAAAGCTAATTTTTCTCAACCAAATCTTTTTCCCGAAGAAGAAGATATTCAAGCTAATGGTTTTGCTTGGAGCAATAAATATGGAATAATGCTTCAATCATCAAAATATACTATTTTTAATAAGGGGAATGGCTCACAGTGGCTGGGAACGCAACAATAACAACTTTAGATGGCAATGGTAGCCTTGTAACAACTGATTTGTGGTTACAATCGGTTCAATCTAGCTCAGATGTTGAGTTTGATGATAACCAAGTTCATAGAGGAATGTCCTTTCGTCCTATTCGTAGACTAGAAATGTTTTTAGACTTTACTGCTGTTTGGTCTCTTGCTAATTATAATTTAATGGACAATTTTCAAGAAGCTTTGCGTACTCATTATCAACAAATTATTGCTGGCAATTCTACTCCAATGACATTGAATTATTGTGGAACAGATTATGTTCAAAACAATTTAGTTTATCAAGGATGGGTAGAAAGAGCAGATAAAATTTATCCTAGATTTGAAGACATTTTTGTTCGCAGTTATAGAATGAACATACTTTCACCAGAGACAACTGGTACAATTCTTCCTGTAAGCTCTGTGGATACAGCAAATTATTTAACAATGTTTGGAACAGGATGGTATCAACAAATTCCTAGCAGCGAAATATATACTGGTGGAACTTTACATAAAAAAAATAAAAAAATTACAAATCCAAATAAACCAATTAGTTTTCCACATTGGCCAGGAAAATGACGCAAAAAACTCTTTCATACAATCCATCAATACAAGTTTTTATTGCAACTGATGGTGCGAGTGGATTAATTGACGTTTCTGAAGACATAATTGATTTTGAGCTTGATCGTGTAACTAATGCAGTAAGCACTTTTTCAATGACTCTTAACAATAGAGCATATAAGTATATTAATGGATCAGATGGAAACCCAGTTATAGAAACATTAAATCGAATTATTGTTAATATGACAAGAACTGTTAGCATCCAAGTTTTTTCAGGATATGTTACACAAGTTCCTATTTTTACAGCACTTCCAAATGCAATTCAAATTGTTGCAAAATGTACTTTAAAACGTCTTGAAAATACTTATTGGGATTCTAGTATCCCAGAAATTAGGTCGAAACTTTTACCTGGTTTAATTTCCTCAGTTGGGAAAAGTGGAACATATAATGATGGTGGAGCTGCTCAAGGTATTCTTAATTTATTAACTGAAGTAGTTGATTGGAATGCAAATAATGCTCATATTCAGGCACTGCCTCCTTCTTTTATAGATGTTGTATCAAGAGAATACAAAGCAGATGCATCAACTTTAAAAAGTGGATTAGTGACAATGCTTAAACAAGCTTTTGATGGTCAAGGGATAATAAAAGGAAATTCTGCAAATGCATCTGTTGGTAACAATGCAAATGTAAATACAAATTATGGATGGGCAAAGGCAGTTTTAGAAGCTGCAAATTTAAATACTAGCGTTAGCAATATAAATTTTATGGTTAATTGGATGGCAGCAGAAGGCCATTCACCAGATAAATGGTGGATTGGTGGTCAAGATTTAAATTTGGATGTCAATAATCCTTTCAACATATTACCACCAACAAATTTTCCAGATCTTACAACTGCTGCAAAAGTTACTGGTCAAAATATTGCTAGTCCATATTACACTAACAACATTTATGCTGCGCTTAAACCTGGGAACTCTTCTTTTGAAACAATGCAAACAGCTGTATACAATTCTAAATGGGGAACAAAACAAGGAATTGCTGACAACAATTTGCCAGTCGTTGCTGTTCCTGGCAGCAGTGCATCAAAATCTAACGACAATTCTTATCAACCTTCAGCGTATGCTTGTGCCGCTGCTGCTGTTGCCGCTGCTGTTTCTCAAGAAGGACTTCCTTATATTCATGCTGGAGAATCACCAGGAACTGGATTTGATTGTTCTGGGTTAACTCAATGGGCATATGCTCAAGCTGGCGTTATATTAACAGAACATCTTGCATCTGCACAATTTGAACAATTTCCTAATTTAAAAGGAACTGGAACTCCAATTGCTGGAGATTTATTGTTTTGGGGTCCTCCAGATTATAATACTGGTCAATTTGGAGTTGGTCACGTATCGATATGCAAAACAGGTACGGATGCAAACGGCAATAACGGCACTATGATTCAAGCATCACATCCAGGCGCTGTTATTGCAGAAAACAAATTTTCAATAAATGATCCAAGTTTTGTTGGCTATAATCGCCCTTGGGCAGATGGAGCAACAGCACTTACAACAGGAACAACAAATACTGGAAATGGAACAAGTGGGCAAAATTCAGCTAATTCATCTGGTTTAAACGGATCTAACCCTGGTCTTTTTAATACAATTTATACGCTTCCTCAATGGAATCCTATTGCAATTACAACATATGGCTCTCCTCAAGGCTTTATGATGGACGAGCCTGTTCTTAATTCAGTTAGTCAACTTTCTGCTGCTTCTTTTAGAAGTTTTCAATCATTGCCAAACGGAGATTTTGTAGCTTGGTTTCCAGATTATTTTGGAATTTATAAAACCCCAGCTGTAATGGACATTTATAACATTGAAATCATTGATCTTAGTATTTACCATAATGATGATTATCTTACTACACATGTTGCCGTTGCTGGAGACACGACACAACTTGGTCAAGCAGTTAGTGTTGCTGATTGGTTGGAAACAGCCGGTATAATTTCAGTTCAAACTCCTAATGTAATGAATATTCTTTTAGGTTTAGGTTCTGATGCAAGCGAACAATTTAATGCTCCTAAATTTCTTCAAAAATATGGAATGCGACCATATGTTTCTGAACAACCATTAATTGCAAATCATTTACTTGAATTTTCTTACGCAATGTATACTTTTATGCAACAGTGGGCGTATCAATATTCTACACAAGTAAAATTCACTTTTATGCCTGAGCTTTACCCTGGAATGAGAATTCGTTTTCCTGAATTAACCGTCCAAAATGGGACTCTTGAACTTTATGTTTTAAGCGTTACTCACACAGGATCTATGACAAATGGATATTCTACTGAAGCTGTGGTAACGTGTCCATCATTGGGAAATGGACAATTGCTTTATGATGGATATAATTTAAATAATTTTATTACTAATTTAAATTCTTCACAAAACGTATCTAATGATCATTCAAAAAATCTATATAACGGACCAAATTATATGATTCCAGGATCTGGCTTACCTCCAAATATAGCTCCAAAAAATGATTCATATAATTTTGGACCAACAACTCAACCACTTTAAAAAGGATTATTTTGCCTAGCAATAGAATGTATGATAACAAATCTTTGGTAAGAAAAGTAACGCTTACTACAGAACCATACATAGATTCAAAAACTGAATTGGTATATGCTCGTTCTTTTGATTCTCATGGTTCTCAATTTAACATAAGTTTATCTTACCTTCCTCCTGGTGTTGTTCTTACTCAAATAAAACAAGGTCAATCTTGGTGGATTGAAAAAAGAACAAATTCTTGGAATTTAATGAGCTATGTTGGAGAGTTTAATCCTTATAGTTATGCACTTTTCAACAGCACAAAAACATGGTCTCCATCTGCGTTGGCTCTTTCAACATCAACAATTATATACGATACAATTGTATCTTTTTCTTCTTCAAGTTCTGGAAGTATATTGTCTGACCCAACTTCAGGTTCGATAAACGTTCCAATTCCAGGCATTTATGATATTTTTGCTTCTGCTGGTCTATCTTCTGGTTACAAATCTTCAACAAGTGGAAGATTGGCTTTATATATAAACTATATGAATGGATTTAACAAAATTTCACAAAGTGGACCTTGGAGTTCGCCAGGAACTGGAACGTCAATATCTGATGCAAACCCAATAGCTAATATTAGCAATACAATAGTTTTAAAAGAACAAAATCTTAATTTTACAATAAGCGCTGCTTGGAGTGGTTCTGGTCTTGTCAATATAGATAATGCAAATACAACAAACACTTATTTAACCGTTGCTTACCGTGGGCCAATTTCACAATAATGTATTCCCTGATTAAAAACGAGGAAGTAGTGTGAAGTCTATACAAGTAAACAACGGAGATATCAATGTTAGCGCTGGCAATTTACAATTTGTTAGTGGGTCTTCCAAGCTAGCTCAAGATCTTACGTTATGGCTTCAAGAACCATTGGAAGGTTCTCCTCCTATCGGCCCAGGGTTTACCACACCATCTTTTGGATCTTTATTAAATTCTTATATTGGTGGAGAAAACCTACAAGCAACTCAATCACTTATTCAAGCTGAAATACTTAGAGTTTTAGGAATTTATCAACAAAATCAAGTAATGATGCTCAAGCAGGCTCAAACTGTAGGAGCATTGGCACTTTGGAACAAGTCTGAAATACTTCAGAATGTCGTTTCTATCACTATGTCTTCTCCTACTCCTTATACGGTAAGCGCAGAAGTACAGATACAAACATTAGCTGGAACAACAACCCCAATTACAATTACAGTTGGACAAAACGGAACTACGGTGAGTTAAGTTGGCAACAAATACAGATGTACTTAATAGACTTATTACAGTTCTTACATCCAATGACCCCACATGGGATATTTCAGTAGGAACTCCAGAATATAAGATCTTAGAAGCTGTTGCTCAAGAAATTGCTATTGCTGCTAATAATAACACCCTTCAAAATTTTAGTTTTGATATTACAACAAAGTTTGGTGCCGATTTAGATCAATTCTGTGCTCTATTTGGTATTTATCGCAACTATGGTAAAAGGGCTTCTGGAACTGCTACTTTTAGCACTTCAACTGCAGGAACAGGTTCGGGGACACTTACTGTTTCTGGTGCAACTAGTGGAACGTACAATGTTTCCTATCTTGGCAATACAGCTAGTATAAATTATAATGCTACTCCTGCAACAATACAATCAACAATAAGCAGCATTCTTCCATCAGGAACTACTTGTACTATATCTCCAAGTACTGGGCCATCGCCATATTCAATAACATTCTTACCTGCTTTGCCTCCATCTTCAATATCATTTAATTTCTCTGCTCTTCTTCCACAAAATAGTACGTTAAATGTTGCATGGGTTCCAAACGGTGGTGCAACTTCTTCTTATGAAATTGGCGTCAATACACAAATTTATGCTCCTTCTTCTGCCACTGGCACTGTTCCAATTTATTTTCAAACGACTGCGCCAGCACAACTATCTTCTGGTACAAGCTCTGTTCAGGTTCCTATCCAGGCTGTTTTAACTGGTTCTGACGGAAACCTTGGCGCTGGAACAATTTCTTCTTTCTCTACTGCGCTTGTTGGAATCACTCAGGTCACCAATTCAACAATGACTGGTGGAACTGACCCAGAAACAGACGCCCAATTACAACAAAGATGGCAAAACACAGTATTTAAAAACCTCGCTGGAACAGAAGACCAATTTCTAGCTCTTGCGTATAATAATCAAGACACAACACGAGCAAAAATTCTTGGTCCACAAGAAATTAATTCTGAACAGCTTCAGATTCTTACGAATTTTAATGTAAGTCCAGTAACAAGTCTTAGTAAATCTGCTGCAAACAATAATGGATATCCATTTAACTCTAATCAGCTTGGAGATGGAGTAAGTTCAGCTTCTTTTAATTTTGACTTTACTGTTACTGTCAATGCAACATGGACAGCTAGCTCTGGTGGCCAAGTTGTAATTACAATCCCTAGCGTTTATGCGTCTAATGCAGCAGGAATTTACCAGGGAATGGTTGTATCTACAAATGGATCGCCGTGGTCAGGATGGATAGTAGGGTCTACAGTAATTAACTCAGATGGTTCTAGCACAGTTACTCTTACGCTTGACTCTAATACTTTCCCTAATCCATTACCAATTTCAATTTCTGCTCAATCGTTAAGCAGTCCAATAACATTCCAATTTCCATTGCCAAACTTACAACCATGGTGGGTTACAAGCGGAACAGCAACCAATTCTTCTGGTACTAGTTTGACAGATTCTACCGCTAACTGGACAACAAATTATTTTAAAGGAGCAATTATTGTAGCTGGAACTTCTACTGGCATTATTGCTTCAAATTCATCAACAGTAATAACTTTAACTTCTTTGGGTTGGGCCCCTAGTAGCCCGCTGCCTTCTGCTACAGCGTCTTATACAATTTATCCTCAATATCAGATAACTCCAGTCCAAGGAATCCCAACTCCAGCAGCAACAGTTTCTTCAGCAAATACAACCGCCACAATTACCAATGTTTCTGGTACTGGAACTACTGTTACATACACTGCTGCAAATACTTTTTCTATTAATCAAATTGTAACAATTACTGGTTGTACCCCAACTGCTTATAATCTTACAAATGTAACAATTGCATCTGCTAGCTCAACACAATTTACTGTTTCGAACTCTGCTGTAGGTACATATGTATCTGGCGGATCTGCTACTGTTGTTGGACAAGCTCTTGTTCCTTATGCTAATGGAACATTGACGCTAACATCATCAGTTGTTGGTGATGGCCTTCCTCCAACTGCAACAATGGCTTCGGGTGCAGTAAGAATATTTAGTGGAAACACAATTTATAGCATTGGATATACTGGAATTAGTGGAAATGTACTAACTGGTGTTACTTCAAGTGGAAGTGTATTGTCTTTAGCAAATGATTTAATTTTTACTTCTTCATATAGCTCGGCAACATCTATGAGCACAATTCAAACAGATTTGACAAATATTTATAACAATTCTCCAGTTAATCAAATTGAACAAATTATTTCTGTCAACGCAACTTATAACAGTGGAAACTTAGCAACAGACGCCAACCAAGGATATTATTCATTCTATCAAGCAGGATCTGTTTACAATGGTGGCTATGCCGTTAATACAGCTTCTACTGCACCAAATGTTAATATTGCAGCTTATGGCGCATATGCTCAAGTAAGCGGAACAACAGGAAATGTAAACTCAACATCTATTTTGGGAAGTACTTCTGTAACAATTCCTTTGAGTAACACCGTTCCATTAGCTACAATTTCTACTGTTGGATACCCAGCGGCAACTTTAACTCCTTCGCCAACAGCTCCTGGAATTCTTTGGTATTATCAAACATCAACTGGACAATATTTTAACGTTTCTTATACAGGAACAACAAATAGTAGTGGAAACATATCTGCATTTACTGGGTGTACGCTTACTTCTGCTTTTGGTCAACAAAGCTTTACAATGTCTACTAATGATAAAATTTATCTTCCAAATATTCAACAAGCTTTAAACTTATTGTTTGGGACTAGTCAAGGATGGGAGACATCAGTACTTCCTCTTACAGCAGCACAAGGCTCTACATCCACAAGTTATATGATAAATGCATATGTAAAAAATGGGCTTACTACAACTCCAATGGTTCCTGTCAATTTTTCAACGTTTAACTCTGCATTAGTAATTCAAAACGTTAATTTATCTTCTTCTTCTTCTTCTGGAGTAGCTGCTACTTGGAGCGCTAGTACAAAAGTTGCTGATTTGATTAATGCACAAATTTTGTTATCTAGCCCATCTCCTGCAAATCTTACTTTTAACTACACTGGTTCTACATCAGCATACCCAGTTTCTAACCCATATTCATTTACAAATACAATTTCACCAATTGTTCCTGACCCACAATATTTTTACCCTCAGGGCCTTGAGCTTGTTCAAAGCAACTATAATTCTACTGCACAGCAATCAACTGCATCTGCAAACGTTGATTATTCTTATATTGTTACTCCAGCTCTTGCCATCGGCAAAACAGCTTCGCTTGCAATCAATATAGTAAACGGAAATAATTATTCTTGGCTTTACCCTGGAAACATTCTTGATTTGACATATTATTACGTTGCGCTTGCATCAAGAAATAATCCAACCGCTTATCAAAGCAATAGTGGAACAATATCAACAAACTATGTTGATGTATTTATTGATGGAATTAACAGCACGCAAATTACTGAAAACACTACTTTAACTCCAAATGGGTCAGCCATAACACCTGGAGCTAGTGGTTTAATAACTTCATCTAATCAAACCAACTGGGTTCTTGGAGATGGAGTTTCATATCCTTCTGTTGGTGATGTTTATTATATTTTTTCACAACAACCTGTTATTCAGCCATTTACAAGCCTTTACCCAAACTTTATTTCCCTACAACAAGGGCCTACATTTACTCCTTTGTACCCATACGGTGGTCCAATAAATTCTTCTTTTTCTGGCGGAGATCCAACGTATTCTTTTACCACCAATGCTGGTAGATATACCATAACTCCACTTTCTAGAATTTCAGCAATTTATTACAATATGGCATTAAATTTGCCAGAAGCTTTTCCATTAACAACAGTAGTTGGATCATATCAGACCGCTAATAGATCAATTGCATTAGCAAATGGTTCTGGTGGAAATCAAACTGCTACTACTACTGGTTCATATGTAAATGTAGTTTTTAATTCTGATTTTTATCCAATTTATGATAATACAGAAAATGCAGGAAGCCCTCAGTCCATAACTGGAATTGCCATTAGACAGCCGTATTATCGTTGGGATAGTGGAGCTTCGTTTACAAATGGGTCAACAATAGTTATGGATTCAAGCGCACAACTTTCTGATATTGGTGCTACCATTATCAATAGTGGAAACTTCCCATTAAATACAAGAATCCAAAACGTAAATCCAGGTGTAAGTTTTACTATTAGCCAAGCCGCAATTGCGACAGGATCAGGCGCAGAAATTGTTCGCTATGCAAACACTCCTTCTTTAAGTGCACCAATTAGCACAATTTCTTCATCTTCAACTACAATGACTGTTAATTCTTACAATAATTATAAAGTAGGACAACAGGTTATTATTTCTGGAAATACTAATAGTACTTACAACAAAGTTTGGACCATTGCTTCAGTTAATAATGCTGATATTTCTGGAAATTCTCCATATAACTCAAATTTTACTGTAACTGGAACTGGGTTAAGTACATCTGGAGGATCTGGTGGATTTGTTTCTTCTTTAGGATCGCAATTAAACAATATTCAATACTACATTAACTCAGACGTTTCAGCAGTATCAACTTCAGTTCAACAACAACGTCTTGTTGGCGTCAATACAATGACACACCAAGCTAGTTTTCAGCAGATCATGGTTAACCTTGCCGTAATCATTGGGAACGGAGCTAATCCATCGACCGTTTATTCTTCTTTACAATCTACAATAAATGCTTATTTAAACTCGCTTAGTTATTTGCAACCAATTAGAACTTCTGCAGTTATAAAAGCAGCTCTTTCTGTTAGTGGAGTTCTTGATGCTCGTTTAGCAAATACAACTGACTCTAAAACTTATTATGGAATTCAAATAATTAACCCATACGCATATTATGACGCTATTAATGATATTGCAGTTGGAAGCGCAACAAACGTTGACTATCGTGATATTATAGTTCAATCTACAAGTACAAGCGATATTATTCTTAATTCTAATCAGCTTCCACAATTATTCAGAGTAAATGTTTATTTCCGTAGTCAGAACGATTTCTAATGGCTGGGAACATCTATCCAAAATCAGTAGATCGCACCTTTTTAGATAAGGTAAGCAATTTTCCAGATACTGTTTATTCGTTTAATCCAAATGACAATTTGACTGCTTTAATGGAAACATTGCTTGGAGCTGCTGGAACTGGTCAGCTCACGCTAGCTCAGCTTTCTGCTTCAAATACCCAAGATCTTTCTGGAATGGAATATAGTGATCTTGATGAAATTCCAGGTGCCATTCTTAGATCTGGCAGGTTGCCTTCTGAACAATATTCAATAAATACTAATCCATTTGTAGACCAATTAAATTCTTCACAGTGGGATTCTGTTTTATCTGCAGATAGCGCTTATAGAGAACGTTTGTCCATGATGTTCACAGCAATAAACAATGGAGCAACTGTTCTTGGAATTACATTACTTTCAGAAGCTATTCTTGGTTGCAAAGTAAGAGTTCTTGAAGCTTGGAGATACAATTCAACAATAGCCACTGCCACTGCCAGTGGATCAGTCTGGACATTTGGAGCACCAAATAATTTTTCCCCAGGTCAAAATATAATTATTAGTAATAATAGTATTTCTAATTACAATGGAACATGGACTGTTGCAACAGCAAATGCTTCTCAATTTACTATTAATAACACTTCTTCTCCTCCAATTGGTTATGGTGGCTCTGCAACAAGTTTAACAAATTATAGTTCTCTTTTTAAAACAAGCTCTCCATCAGAATTTGCAATTGTTCCTTTAAACGATGCTCCACTTACACAACAATTAATTGGAAATTTGGCAGAAAGTATTCAGCTTCTTTGCCCTGCTAATTCTATAGTCACAATAGCTACTCAATCTTTTTTAGACCCATCTTCTATTTTTCAATATGATCCATATACTATATCTTCTATATCCTCAGCTTCTGGAGGGCCATTAGGATATACGTGGAGCGTTACTGCTCCTGGAAGTAATTTTACAACAGGACAACCAATTTCTATTTCAGGGATTACTGGAGCGACAGGTTTTAATGGAAGTTATACTGTTGCATCTGGAGGTAGTTCAAACTTCACAATATATTCATCTACCAATCCAAGCGGAACCCCAGGATACGTAGGATCACTTGCCATTTCAAATATTATAAAAGACAATAATGTTACTTTGAATTATCTTGGAGCTTCAGTTAAAGAGTCAACGTATAATTCAATTCCTTCAGGAACAACAATAACAAGCATCTCTCCAAGCACAAGCAATGGAACATTTACTTTAAGCGCAGCACCAACTTTTTACCCATCTTTTGCTGGATCTAATGTTCTTACAATTAATGTAGCTGCTTATGAAGTTCCAATTGGAATTAAACAAATTGTTGCTGACAGTGAATGGTTTGAGTTTGATAAAATTGTCACCGTTGGAAAAGTTTCTCCAAACTTAACTTCTGTAACAGATGCTACCCTTACTAGCCAATATTGGGTAAATCCAAACTATGCTGTTACAGCTCCTCAATTTTCTCATATGTCAACATCAGAAGAAGAGATTAGTCTTGTAAGCAATATTGCAAGCGTAAACGCAATAATTTATCCAGACCCAACAAATACCTCTAAAAAACATCAAATTTCTCCAAAGGGTGTAAGTAGAAATGTTTCCGGTGGAACAACATATTCATCATGGATTCAAGTTCCTCTTGCAGACAGTCCAGACAATTTTCCAAATGGGAAATACCCAGGAGACCCAAACCATTACACATCATTTTCTACGACATATTCTGGGTCTGGGCAATCAACTTTTGCTAGCTTGACAACAAATGGATTCCCTATTTCTACCATTACAAATGTAAGCTCAACTGGAACTGGAACCGTTACAGCTGATGATGGAACAGTTTATACATTCACTTATTCAGGAATAACTTCTAGCACACTTACTGGTTGTGTTTTTAACGGTCCAAATTCTGCAACAGTATCAAATAACAATGTTGTAAATCTTTCGCTTGCTTATAACTATGAATGGCCAAGTCAATCTGCATATGTATCATATCTTACAGGACTTGTTACGAAAAATGGTGGGCAATTTAATTCAAACAATACTCAATATAGACTTCCAACTGGAACAAAATTCGATTCTGTATCACCAATATCTTTGCAACAAGTTGTTCTTCCTCCATCGCTTAATGTTGTTGGAACTGTTTATGGGGGTCAATAATGCCAAATAATACAAACCAAAACCCTCTTAAGGACTTTGTTGACCCAACTACAGTTCCTGCAATGACTGTCGATGGATTAACAGTCAATAAGTCATTTGCTTACACTGGAGTTGTAGACACATTAAATACTGGCAATGGCACACTTGTTTCTCCACAGAGCACAAAAGCTCAGCCATTAAAATCAACTAAACTTCCAAATAGAAACACTGGAAATACATCAACATCATATTGGACCTCGCCAACAGATTCTATTGGATCAAAGGCAATAACTGCAGTTCAATTTCAGCTTAAAAATCCAAATTCTTCTGACATAACAATTTTTAATTACGTTGCTTTTGACATTACAGACGTTCCATCTAATTGGTCTCTTTATTATCAAGATCTAAACACTGGAATTATGCGACAAGCTACTGACGTAAAAGGAAACTACGTAGGTGGTAGAACTACTGGAGTTAGCAATGGCGCATGGATTCATAATGAAGTATTTTTACAACCAATAGGAACAACTCTTCTTGAACTAAGATTTGACAGAAATGTGCCTACTCTTTCAAGCGTTGGATCTTATGCACCTGGAACTCAATATTCTTTTGAATTGCGTAATTTAGATTTAAAAATGGTTGCCACAAAATGGAATGATGTTCCATCTTCATCAAGAGTAGCTTCAGTAAATGTTCTTGGCTTTACCGAGCTTTATGCAAAACGACAAAAAGATTCTAGCCAAATTCAAACGCCAACAGTAAGAACAGCAAACTTAAACAGCAGCTCTTATTGGCGTTCTCAAGCTCAACCATTTGGTGATTCGATTGTAAGTCTTTATATTGATTTAGGATCAGTTCAAACAATTGATAGTATTTATTTAGATCCTCTTTACAGTGGAACATCTTGTAATATTTATTGTAGTTCTGACACAACCATTAATACTGAATTTTATTGCAGTAGAAAAATGGGAACATTTACACAAAAAGATTCTACTAATCCAGCAATTTTTTATTTCAACGGACCTCAAGCTTTTGTTATAAATGTCCCAGGGCAAACTGGAATGAGTATTGGGACTTCAACAAATTCAGGGCTTGTTACTCCAAACAACATTCAAATAATTGGAACACAAAGTTGGAGCATGGGAATTTCTTTTGCTCCAAACACTGGAGCAAGCAGTGGTACTTTGGTTGATCAATATGTGACAGCCTCTTCTTCTCATTCAACAACATTATCTTATGCGACTTCTTCGACCAATTATATTTTTACTGCTATTTGCAATGGCACATCTACTTCTGTTACTGTTCCAAAAATTTCTAAGCCATCTGGTGGATGGACAAATTTCCCTTACACAATAGTTTGGGGATTTAATGCAACAACAAATCAAGTATTTATTTATGTTGATTACAGAGCAAATAATATTATTTCTTCAATTGTTTCAACAGCTAGCCCAGCACCAATAACTGATTCAACACCATTTACCATTGGAAACTCATCACTTGGCGGATCTCCAACAAATGGGTATCTTACCGATTTCTGGATTAAGCAAGATGCAGTGACTCTTTCAACTATTAAATCATACATAAATAATACAAGAAATTATATAAATTCTGCTGGTCCAAAAACTTCTGCAAGAGGAGATTATCGATCTCTTTTAATGTCAACGCTTAATTCTGCAAATGTTTTTTATGGGCCAAACTCATCTTATTTTTCTGCTAAGCAATGGACACCGGCTGCAAATAGTCTTTCTGTTCGTTCTGGAACATATCAAATTCCTCAGTTTACTGGTCAATATGTAAAAATTGATTTTACTAATTTAAGCCCTCAAGTTTATCCAGTTATTCGCAATTATCAAAAAGAAACAAAGCGTTTGCCAATTGATGTTGTGAAAGGTTTTGTTCATAGAGAAAATCAAATTCCAAATGCAAGAAGTGATCAATATCTTGCCCTTTCAACAAATGCAACCACAAGCAGTTATATAAGTCGTGGTCCAAGTAATTCAGTTGCTACTCCAGCTGGTGCAACAGTTACACAAGTTTTAAATGGTATTACGCAAGCTGATCTGAATGCTTCTCAAATTGGATCTTCGCAAAGCACTTCTTTGCCAAATTCAAATTCAATAATTATTGATCCAACATCTAATAGCAATTATTCTGCATATTTGGGAGGATATCCCAATGCTTCAGATGATGTGGCAATTGCTCAAACTACACTTGCTTCATTTACTCCCGTTGGAACACATAATTATGAAACGGATACAGTAACTCAATCATGGAACCAAGGATATTTTGCTGGACTTAAAGCAATTGGTTTTTATAAAACAAATCCTGTAGTTATTGATGACACAGAATTTTATACAGACATGTGTACGATTCCAACCAGTAGCACTGGAACAAATGGTTCAATATTTGCTAGCACAACATTTACACAACCCACTGTTGCTTCTCCAGGTTATACATCAAGTGATGTTGGAAATACTCTTATTAGCCAAGGTTTATCTTCTTACACACCAGTAACCGCTTTTCAAATGTCAGCTATCACAAGTGATTGGAATTCAACCATAACTTCTGATAAAGCTCTTTTGCAAAACACAGCTATTAATTCTTATTTGACGTACACAAATTGTCCTACTCCAACTCAAATTTCAACCTTTGCATTATCAAGTGGAGTATGGGCATTTTCACCAACTGCTTCTGGTTCATACGGTCCAAAAACAGGTACCGTTTCAATAACAAGCTCAGGAACTGGTGGTATGCGTTGTTCTGCTGCAGCTCGTATTTATCTACCAAATACAAATACTGGCACATACCAATTAAATCTTTGGGCAACGGTAAGTGGAACAACACAAATAGTAGCATCAAAAACTTATTCCAACATTCCTCTCCAAAACTTTACTGATTTGCAAATAGCTTGGAACGTTCCTTTGTCTTCTACAATTACAAACCTTCAAGTAGAAGTTCTTCAAATAAATTCAAACGTATCTGAAACTTTTTACTTGACAATGCTTTCCCCATTTACTCATCCAATTGGTTGGTTCTGTAGCCCTGATGGAATAAATTATTCTCCTGTCTCTCCAGGAATTGGCAATCCAAACTCTTATACATCTCTTGGGGTTCCAACAAATTCTTTTTATATAAAAGCAATTTCTTATACATCAAAAGCATTTATCAACTCAGTAGTTATAAGGCCTCAGTATCTACAAAACGCATATACGCCATCTGTAAGCATTGACTATGCACCAGACCCAAGAACTAATGAGGTACCAGCAAGAGTGAGTGTTTATGATCATCCAATGTTCAAGGTGAACACAAACTTTTTCCCAGCATCGATGTCACTCGGCAACGTTTCGTTGACATAGGTGTTGCATCATTGTTTGACACTGGCTATACTTGTCAGTGGAGGAAATGATGACTACTCACAACAACACGATCTTCGTTGAGGAAAGCAGGGCGCTGAACGGAGTTCTTCGTTTTTCTTCGCTCAGTGCAGAGTTTGAGAAGCTTCGTCCGTTCATGGACAAGTACAACTCATTGATTAACAACGATAAGATCAATGAGTTTGATGAGGCAGCTAAGGATCTTGGACTTGCATTCGAGTTCAATGAAGGCTCAGATGTTCGTTATAACCTTCTTCTTGAGTCTGTTAACAATCCCTTTATTGTCGATAGTCCTTTCTTGGAAGAGCACAGTCTTTTTCCGTTTCAGAATGTTGGACTCAATGTTATTTGGGGCGCTCTTCAGCAGGATCAGCCTAGGGTTCTCGTTCAGTGGGATACTGGAGCAGGAAAGACTCTCTGCAGTTGCCTTACTGCTCAGAAGCTCATGGACGAAGACAAGATTGATATGGTTCTTGTTTTTTGCAAGCGTGGACCGAAGCGCATTGACTGGCGTGATGAGTTCAAGCGCATGACTCACCTTTCTGTCGATGCAATTGGCGACTGGCCTCGTAAGCAGCGTCATAAGTTCTATGAGGATTTTGATTCCCAGGTTCTTATTCTTAACTATGAGAAGATTCGTAACGCTACGATGAAGTCAAACGGTCGTGGTAAGCCGAAGACCACAGACTGGAGCCGTACCGATCTGCAGCAGATCATGGATATGGTCAAAGGCAAGCGCATTCTTCTTGTTGTTGATGAAGCACAGAAGATTAACACCGACACCAACCTTCTCTCCAGTGGCCTCTCAATGCTCCTTGAGCGCAATGAAACTACTATGTGCTTGGGATTGACCGCAACGCCTTATAAAACGTCTCCGTTGAACATTAGGAACATCTTCAATGTTCTTGTTCCTGACCTCAATGGAGTTTCTGACATGACTCAGGATGAATTCAAGTATGAGTACGGTAAGGAGTTTGAGATTTATCGTGCAAAGTATGTTGAGAACATTTATGTCAAAGAGTGGAATCAGGCAAAGTTGCCGATTCTTGGCAAGCGCCATGAGAAGTGGACGCACATTGCCATGAAGTCTGACCCAGATATTGCTAAGCAGTTTCCTGAGTCGATGGCAAAGAAGATTCCGTTTGAGCTTTCTGGCCCTGAGTCAGACATCTATGCTCGTGCTGAGGAGATTGTGAAGAACTCTTACAATCCAAGCATGGGTGGTGCTGCATGGGGCATGGTTGATTTTCTTCGAGTCTTGTGCAATACTCCTGAGGCTATGTATAACTCCCAGAGTTCAATTGCTAAGAAGCTTGTTGATGAGTTCGGTCGTGATTATCGCACCGAAGATTCTTCTAAGTATCAGCTCATTGAAGCTTCTATTGATACTCTTATCGAGGCTGATGAAAAAGTTGTCTTGTTCAGCTACTGGACGAACAATACTCTTTTCCCTTACTTGAGGGCGCTGAAAGAGAAGTACAATGGCAATCTTCCCATCCAAGCTATTTGGGGAGTTGGTATGTCTGATGATGAGCAGCAGGATGCTATTAAGTCATTCAATGACCACAAGGGAGCTTCAATCCTTTTGTCATCTGATGCCGGTCAGGAAGGTTTGAACCTTTATGCTCCTTACCTTTGGCACATCGAAGTTCCTCGTTCTTACTCTGAATACAAGCAGAGGAAGGATCGTATTAATCGAGGAGATTCTGTTTCCAAGGGAGTTACTCATACTTGGATTTATCGTCCTGTTGCCATGGGAACCATTGAGGAAAGGACTGATGAAAAAGTTCTTCTTCGTAGGTCTGAGGCAGAAGCTATTCGTGGAGTTGTGGATGAGAATGTTAGCCTGAAGGAAGAGATCACTGTTGAGGATCTTCTGTTCGGCTGAAAAGCCACTGCAATAATAATATAATTACCATTGATTACAATTTGATTATCATCTATTAGATGATTTTTTTGATTCACTTTATTTGTTTTCAGCTTATTTATAAGTTGATTAACATTCAGTGAGTAAGTAACTTTCAGTTACAGCTAATTGGAATATCTAACAGGCTAGTAACTATTGGTTATTATCTATTAATTGCAGTCGCTTGGTCTTGTTATTACAGCACATTTTTTTAGCTCGTGTCAACGAATAGGAGGAACTTTTTTTTAAGAATTTGATAAGAAGCAAAAAATTTGTAAAACAACCAAGAAATCGACTATAGTATAGACTGTTAATCAAACAGATCGGAGGTGATGCGATGAAGTAACTTTTCCAATGTCCGACAAACAAAGGAGAGAACACTGAGACGTGTTTTTGCTAAGGTAACTATTTCAGTAGCATTTGTGTTAACCATCCTCATAGGATTAACAGCTACTGGATCAGCCAACAACCCAAAACAGAATGTCAAAAGTCATTCTTCTACAGTAATGAGTGTTTCCGTAACAACGGTTCCTCACTCGCCTAGAGTTTCGATTCAGCCAGTAGTTACGACAACAACTACGGTTCCAGTTACGCCAAGGGTGGCTAGCCCTGTAACGACTACCGTTCCTGTTGAAGTTCCTACAACGGTTCCTCAAACTCAGGCAGTTAATAATACGCCTACAGCAGCTGGTGTTCCAGCATATGTTGTAAGTGCGTTTGAATGTATTGCCACTCGTGAATCAAATAACGAGCCAACAGTAATTAATTCATCGTCTGGAGATTCAGGCCTTTATCAATTTGCTGTGGGAACATGGTTAGCATTTGGTGGAGGACAATATGCTCCTCAGGCCTATCTTGCTACTCCAGCTCAACAAACAGCAGTAGCATATGCAGCTTGGCAACAAGCAGGCTTTAGTCCTTGGAACGGCGATAATTATTGCTGGGGAGGTTAACTGTGGTAACCAATATGATCTTAAGGAGTGATAACACATGAAAACAGAAGAGAAGATTTTTAATTACATCAAGTCTGGCGAAGAGCATTCAACTCTTGTCGGAAAGCTCATCATGGTAGATCATCACAATGATGAGGATGATGATAATGAAATCATGGAATTTAGCAAGTGGATGACTGCCTTTATTAAGAGGGCAAATGATTTTGCTAAAAACGTCAAGTTGGAAGAAAATAAGTAATTCTTCTGTTATACTTGAATGATCAAGGTAGATGAATCCACGGCGTCTACCTTTATGGTAACCATCCTGCCTATTGGTTACCAGGGAATGACGGTTGGGTTGAGCTTCCTCTTCCATACCAGCTCCCCAACCGTCTTCCCAAAAAAAATAAAAAAGTGAAAATATGCAAAACAAAGTGCTATAGTTAAAGTATTGAAATCTACAGTGGAGGTAGAAAATGAGTAAGAAGATTTGGAAGTCAGAAGATTTTAAGTCAAAGAATGAAATGCGTAAGATCTACAAAGAGAAGGATCACAACGCTTATCTTCAAGGTCGTAGATTGCGTAAGCAGTTGACAACCAATGGTTGTTTTGGTAATTTTGATGCAAAGCAATACAACGAAGTTTCAATTGGAACTTCTGGAAACAAGAATTAAAATGTTTTTTGTCCCATATATTTTGTTAATGATTGTGATTGAGTTAGCTGTGATGATTTATTTATCAACAAAAGATTCTAAACCTGGCAAAGAAAAAAATGCTAAGTTGAATCGAAAGAAAGAAACTTTTAACGGTTTCTATGTTGATCGATGAATTATGCCTTCGTAGCTCAGTTGGTTAGAGCAGGGGACTTTTAATCCCAAGGTCGTGCGTTCGAGTCGCACCGAGGGCACTATAATAAAAAACAAGGAGCCATCGTCTAAAGGCTAGGACGCCAGTTTTTCACACTGGTAATCGGAGTTCGATTCTCCGTGGCTCTACGAGATTCTGATGGTGTAACTGGTAACACGATGGCCTTCGAGCCATTACTATGGGTTCAAAGCCCATGAAGAATCTTAGGGTGATCAAGAATTAGCTCTGATTCTTGTGATCCCGACAATGAGGGATCGTCTAAAGGCAAGACATGAGGTTTTGGTCCTCAGAATCAGGGTTCGAATCCTTGTCCCTCAGCTGTTGCGAACGTAGCGACCAGTAGAAATACATAGTGGAAAAGAGTAGTAATGAAAAATACAATTGATGTAAAAAGTTTGTTTCTTCTTGTGCCAACGATTGTAGTTATTACGTTGTTAATTATTATTGGCCTTGGTCATTTAATTGATCCATCATGGGTTGGTGAACAGGCAACCAATTCAAATTATTTTCAAAAATCAATTGGTCTTATCACAGATGCTCCTCATGCAACTTCTGAACTTTTTTATTCAACTCTTGAAAATTTGATTGTTATTGCAGTTGGCTATAGCTGGGGTAAGAAAGCTCTTGCAAAGCAACATCAAGAACTTGACCTTGAGCATGGATACGAGCACGATTAACTTGGATTTTCACATTGAAAGGAAAAGCCAATGAACGATGAACAATTGTTAATTATTATTCAACAGCTCGCAGAAGAGCGTGATACGCTTAGATCAGCTTTAGAAAAAATTTCTCGACAATCAATGTCAGGAAACATGAGAGCAGGTGTATCACTGACAGTATTATGGGGGATTGCAAGAAACGCTCTTGACAACACTCCAAAAACAAATGTTGGAAAATTTTTAGAAGATAAATAATTTTTATGCCCTAGTGACGGAATAGGTATACGTGAAGGTCTTAAACACCTTTGCTCGTAAGAGCTTGTGGGTTCGAGTCCCACCTAGGGTACTTGAGCCTCTGTGGTGAAATTGGTATACACGCCAGGTTTAGGTCCTGGTTCTCGAAAGGGAGTAAGGGTTCGAGTCCCTTCGGAGGCACGTAGAATTAAAATTTGATTTGAATAGAAATAAGGGATAGGATTAAAAGAAGTTGTGGTATGGTATCCACAATTAGAGTGCAGCTATAAGACTAACCAATCTGATGCTGAACACACTCGAAGAAATGGCGAAAGTCGGCATACGAGACTTGACTGGTGGAGAGACACCATGATTTTTTAAGGAGATATTATGCCATTCAGTGAGCGCACAGGAGATATGTTTGCAGCTGATGACCTTGATGCTATTGCTCATGGAGTAAATACAAAAGGTGTTATGGGCGGAATCGCAGGGGTTGTTGCTCAAAAATATCCAGAAATGGCAAGTCATTACAAAAATATTTGTAATGATGGTCAACTAAAGACTGGTCAAGTTTTTCCATGGAAAGAAGAAGGCAAGCCAGCTGTTTATAATTTGGCCACACAAGAAAATCCAGGTTCAGATGCTCAATATCGACATGTAAAAAAGACAATGAAAGTAATGTTAAAGCATGCTGAGCAAAATGGAATTCAAAAAATTGGAGTTCCACAGATTGGTTGTGGAATTGGTGGTCTTGATTGGGATAAAGTAAAAAACATTATGACAGAAGTTTCAAATAGATCTCCAATCAATGTCATTGCATATACTTACGAGCCACCAAAGAGAACATGGTTTAATTCATGAGCGCTCCAACAGAATCAGAAGTTAGGTGGGCTGCAAGAACAATTATTGAACTTTCGAACACTCCAGCTGTTCAAAACGAAATTGATGCATTTGTCAACAATCCACAGAATAGCAGCAGGTGGATAAAAGCAATGGTTGCAAAAGCAATGCCACAAACTGGCGGTGGAAATGAAAATGCTTACAATAAAGCAATTAACATTCTTACCGCATATGGTGTAGACTGTTACAGACAGCCAAGGTAGTACAAGCCCCAGTAGCTCAGTGGATTAGAGCAAATGGTTTCTACCCATTAGGTCGGGGGTTCGAATCCCTCCTGGGGTACGCTAGAGTAAAGTAAACAAAGGAGTAATAATGCAAACGTTTTTGCCGTACAGTAGTTATGAAAAGTCAGCTCAAGTTCTTGACATGCGTAGGCTTGGTAAGCAGCGTGTTGAGACTCTTCAAATTCTCAATGCTCTTACTGATCCAAACTATGGTTGGCAGAGTCATCCAGCAGTTAATATGTGGCGTGGTTATGAGTATGAGCTTATTGAATATGGTATTGCTATTTGTAACGAGTGGATCGCTCGTGGTTACAAGGACACTTGTTTGGGAAAGATTGCAGAAAAGATTGACAATATCTCTGAGGACAATGTAGAGTTTCCACCATGGATTGGTTCGATTGATTTGCATCGTAGCCACCAAAGCAATTTGCTTCGTAAAGATCCTGTATACTACAATCAATTCTTTGAAAACGTGCCAGATGATTTGGAGTATGTCTGGCCATAAAGGAGTAGACATGAGTGAGAGTTCAATGATCGGCAAGAAGGGTTACTACGGCAAGTGGTGCAAGTGCTGTGGTTGGGATGACCACAAGCTCGTGAAGGTCAGAGAGCGCAGACAGTGGAAGAAGGAAATCCAAGAAGACTTGAACGAATAAGAAATCCTGCTCTCATAGTGTAGTGGTCTAACACGCCTCCCTGTCACGGAGGTAACAGGGGTTCAAATCCCCTTGGGAGCGCCGATGTAATTTTTACTCGAAATGACAACAAAATATATAAGGAGATGTTGTCATGGGATCAAGATCATTAGAAACAGTTTGTGAATATACAGAATGCGATGTATTAGTTAAACGATATCCATCAGAAATAAAACTTGGTAAAAAAAAATATTGTTCACAAAGCTGTGCATCAAAAGCATATTGGGTTGATCCTCTAAAAATAGAAGAAAGAAAAATTAGAAAAGTACCATCTTATACATGCATGCACTGTGGTAACGAAACTCAAAATTGGTCTAAATTTTGTTCTGAATGCAAAAGAATAAAAGAAAGAATGCAAGCTCGTGGAATGAAAGATGCTACACTAGATGAATATTATGAATTTTATAAAACTCAAGATGGTAAGTGTGCAATCTGTGGTTCTGATAGAGGATCGCATAAATATTCAAATTTAGCTATTGATCACAACCATGAAACTGGTAAGATGAGAGGGTTGCTTTGTTTAAACTGTAATCGTAGGCTAGGATGGTACGAGAAATACAGAGAAGAAGCGAATAGATACTTAGACAATTAAATAAGCTCGTTTGGCGCAGTGGTAGCGCAGCTCCTTTACACGGAGAAGGTCAGGAGTTCGAATCTCTTAACGAGCACTTGGGAGTAGTTTAAAGCTTTAGTGGCATACTAGTTAATTCCACTTTAGTAAAATGCCAAATTATTTTTTAATAATTCCGGTTGGCGATGTAGGTGAAAGTCCTGCCTCCCTGGTTCGCAAAGAAAAAATAAAAAAATCCAAAAAAAACGACACGAAGACAAGAAATTCGTGTATATTGGTATCAGTAAGCAATACAAACCCCAAACAAGGAGTAAGTAAAATGAGTAACGTTGAGATCAATGACTTGGGCGCAATTTCCAAGGCTCAGATGATGGACGACCTGCGTGATGCCCTTATCCGCAATGGCGTTGAGTGGGCGCAGGAGAATGTTCCTACTCCCAGTAGTGCAACCAGGGTTGAGACTCGTCGCTCTTGGGAGATGGATGGTCGTGAGGCTACTGACGATGAGATCGACCTGTTTGTTGATATGCCATTCATTCTCGGTTCGTCGGTCACCCCTATTGAGCCTCGTGAGATCACTCAGAGTGAGGTCGATGAAATCGCATACGAGCTGACTTCTGTGAACAAGACCAAGGACATTCTTGAGGGTCGTGTTGCAAAGATCCGTTCGACTGTCTTCGATGCATTCAACTTCATGGCTGCACAGGACAACGTTGCTGACCCTGAGTTCGTCCCCAACACCTTTATCTCTGAGAAGTACGGCGTCAAGCTGTGCCGTGAGGTTTCGGGAGGTAAGCCGTTTGTTGACATGGATCTTGCTCGTGAGGTTCTTGGTGACCGTTTCGACAAGATTGTTAACCGCATTGAGTCGATCAAGGTCATCACTGGTCCTGATGGTTCTGCCATCTCGGAAGAGGCAAACGTTGAGTTTGAGATCAACGAGAAGGCTCTTGAGACTCAGGTTGCTCTCGGAAACATCACCTTGGATGAGTTGGCGAAGGCAACTTCTACCACTAAGCGTATTGCAAAGTTCATCACTAGGAAGATCTAATGATTCCATCGGAGAAAGATCGTAAGTTTACACAAGCAATGGCTGCTGCATTCTTCGATCTTTCTCCTGATGGTTTCAGAAAAAAAGAAGCTCGTGGTGATTTTGTGAATGTTGAAGGAGAAGATCTTTCTTTAATAAGGGGAGATATAACAAACATTAAAACCGATAATGGTGGTTATAAGCACCGTAAGTATTCTTTGTACGATATTAGAAGAATTGCACATGCGTTAAGAACAAATGGAAAAATTTCAAATAGACAGCTAAGAATAATCATTATGAGAATTGATTCATTTGCAGAACCATTAAAAATTAGAAATAGAAAAAATCTTTATAAAAGGTACAAGGGTTAAAATGTCTAACGTTAAAATTGCATTTGTAGGCGCTCCAGGAACAAGCAAGAGTACTCTGGTTCTTAAAACCATCGATCTTCTTGAAGGAAATGAGAGATACAAGGTCACGAACAATCTTCCAGACAAGATTTTGAATTCTATTGCTGATAATAATAAGGATTCTTTTAAGGACACTGGCGAATTTGATATGAGTTGTTTGTACGCTCGTCGTGTCGAGCTTCTTTCTGTCGATCCAGAAAAGTGTGCAGTTTCTGACGGATGGGCATTGAATGAATTGGCAAATACAATGTTAAAGATGAAAAAATTGCAAGATAAGATTAATGCTTCATCACAGATTCTTGGAACAGATGGAAAGCCAATGATGACTTCAGATCATGGCAATCTTTTGATTACGCAAGCAGCATTTCAAGTAATTATTAATCAAGTTGCAATTGAGAAGGATTATTGGGATTTTTTGTATTATGTTCCAATCCTTGAGCTTGAAGATGGTATGATTGATGAAGATGATCTTCTTGCAAAAGACAAGTTGAATCAGAAGGAAATTGCTCTTGCGATTGAATCTCTGATTGGACAGCTTCAATTGAATGTGGTAGCATTGCCATCAGTAACGGAAGACGCTTTCAGGTTTCTGGAGGCCGAGTCAGAAAAGTGGGTAAAGTAAATGACCTATCATTTTATGGATGCAGATGTAGCTCGCAAGCAAGAGCTTTATCGAGCAAGAGAGATTGTTAAGGTTGCAGAGAGGGATGGCTTGAATGTTGCCAAGACTCTTCGACACTACGGTGTCCCAAACTCTATTATCAATGACCTGGGCATGGAAGCACCTGTGATTGTTCCTAAGTCAAAGAAGACGAGTAACCAGCAGAAGATGGAAGAGTGGGCAAAGTCTCACATTGGCCAGAACATTAAGGGCGCAAATCAGATGGTTGAAGACATTGGAATCTCTTATGCAACGGCAAATGGTTTCATCCAGGCTCGTCGTGATTTGTTCACAAGAATTATGAAGGGCTTGTATTTTGTCAAGGACCCAGTGGTAGATCGTCAGGAAGTGTAGTATGGGCGATTCTGAAACAACATATGAAGTAGCATATGCTACTTGCTGCAGAATTTGGCCGGTAGCAAAATATAATCCTATTCAAAGTTGTGGTCTTTGTTATCAAGTCCCAACAATAAAGCAAAATTTAACAAAACAAGATTATGAGAATTGGAGAAGGCCAGAATGAGAAGTTACACTGATATTATTCAAGATTATATTGTTCCAAACTCAACATATACTCTTTACGCAAAAGGGCAGCATTGTGAAAATGCGTCTCCAGGAGACCTTATTTTAGTTAGGCATAAGGGAACATTCCCAGCGATCATTAGATTTGGTCAACGTCTTTATTATTGGAGAAAGAGATTCGTTGGTAACATTGAGTACAATAAGAACTATTGTAATTTTAACCATGCTGCAGTTGTTGTAGAAGGCGGTGAAGATGCTTCTATCGTTGAGATGGAAGCTAAGGGAGGGCATCAAACCGTTCTTTCTAATTATCAAGCTGAGGAATATGCAATAATTAAAATTAAAGCAACAAAGGCACAAAAACAAGGGTCAGTTGATTTTGCAAATTATTGTTTAGATATTGAGTATGGATATTTGTCGATTGCAGCAATTGTTTTAAACGTTTTAATTGGTTGGGGGATTTCTCTCAGCAACAGAGGGCTTATTTGTTCTGCTGCTACAAGTTTGGCGGCTAGGTGCCAAGGCCTCATCCCAGATGGACCAGACCAAACAGTTATGCCAGCTGACATTGCTCGATATTTTAAAGTTGTTTTTGATGGATAGTTCTCAAGAAATAACAAATAAATATTATGATGGTGATCTTGGAGATTTTCTTAATTCCAAAAAGAATTCAACATCAATAGAAATTGATTTTACTGGTCAAGAACTTTATTTAATTGCCGAGGCTTGTGTTGAACTTGATATAACTTTTAGTGAATTTGTTGATAAAACAATCAAAGAAATTTTGAGTCAATACAAGGAAAAGCAGATTGAGGCATAGTGCCAAAACAACCTGGAACATTGTTGATCCTTGATGGGCACAATGTAGCTCTTCGTGCATATCATGCTTTAAGCAAGCAAACAGATCTTCTTAAAAATAAAAATGGTGAAGGAACTTGGGGTATTTATGGTTTCTTTACTACTCTTGTTCATTTTGTAAATCGTTATAACCCTGATAAAGTTGCAATTACTTTTGATTGGGGACAAAGCGAAAAACGTTTAGAAATATTTCCAGATTATAAAGGAAATAGAAAATTTAACAATCCTGAAGAAGTTTCAAAACGACAAGAATCTAGAAGACAAGTTGAAGTTCTTACAAGATTTTTAGAAATATTTAACATAAAAGTTTTGCGTCAGCCGAACGTAGAAGCAGATGATATCATTGCAAAGCTTGTTAAAATGTATGATTGCAATATTGTAATTGTCAGTGGCGATCATGATTTGAGACAATTGGTCTCAGACAAAGTAATTATTATAAAACCTTCAATTGGCATCAAAGAAGAAGATATTTTTAATTACGAAAAAGTAATAGAAAAATATGGTATTGAACCACATCGTTTGCCAGAAGTATGGTCTTTAACAGGAGACTCTTCTGATAATATACCTGGAGTATCGGGCATAGGTGAAAAAACTGCTGTAGAGCTTTTGAATTCTTACGGAGATCTTGAGGGCGTTCTTTCAAGCGATGAAAAAAAGATTGTTGGATATAAAACAACAGTTGAAATGGCTTATAAAATAATTAAATTAGATGGTTCGTATTGTACTATGGAAATTCCAGAACTTGATTTTACACCAATAGATCCAGGTCAAATTGGAGCAGATGTTGTTTTGGATTTTCTAGATGAGCTTGGTTTTAATAGTATAAAATCTAAATGGATTACTGGAACACTTTGGCAAGGCAATGAATTAAGCGTCGGAAAAGCTTTTAAAAGTTTAAAAGAATATAATGAACAATGATCAAATTGAATTAACGCTTTTAAAAGTTAAAAGTTTTATTCAAAAAAATCAAATTAATCAATCAAAGTTTGAAGAATTATCATTAAGTTTATATCGTCTTCATTACGAAATGAACGATGTTTACTATGATTTTTGTAATAGAAAAATACCAAATAAAATTGAAGAAATTCCTTTAATGCCAACATCTGTATTTTCTTCAAAAAAAGTTGGATTAAGGTTAGAAACACAAATGCCTTTCCCTGGCATCAAACTAAACAATGGAAATTCTAATCATTATATGAGGGATACAGAGCTGTTTAAAGACAGCATAGCAAAGTCTTTTCCAACAATTGTGTTAGACGAAGACACTCTTGTTCCATGGATTAATTTTGTTGGAGTATATGAAAAATCAAAACAAGATACAACAAGTTATGTTTTGCAATATTTGTCAGAATCGTTTCACGGCAAAGTCTATAAAAATTTAAATGATTTTAAGAATTTTATAAAAAATTTAATAGAAGAGGAAGGCGACGAAGTAAAAATTAGAATACCAACAATTCTTATTGCAGAACAAAAAATATTAAAAGATATTATAGAAGAAATAGAAAAATCATCCTATGAAGAAGCTATACTACCACTTGGGAGTAAAGTTATTGAGATTGAAAATTTTTCTTCTAAAAATTCATTAAACATCAGCAAAAAAATTTGCGACGTTTTTGGAATAAATCAAATATCAAAAGCTTTGTTAATCCCAGAGATATCTTCTCAAATGTATGCTAGTATCAAAAATACAAATATTGAATGTTGTATAAAAAATAATCAAAAAGAAGCAATAGAATATTTCTTTAGTCCATGGGTATACGTAAGGGTTTTGAAAGAAGGAACCCTAGAGGATGTAGCTCCTGGTGAAATTGGAGAAATAGCTATATATGATTTAGCAAATTTTTGGTCTTGTCCATTTGTTCGTACAAATTATTACGGAAAAATTGGCAACAGTGGCGGTTTTATAGTAGAAAGCAGTAATTTTTTAGATGAATTCAGAATATATAGTTGATCCGTCTGACTCCATTGCACAATTGTGTAGTGAAAATGGAATTTTTTTAGAAGATGATTATTATATGGCAATGTCACACAATGAAGTTCCATCAAGCTATTGGAAAAGATCAACTGAAGCTGAACAAACAGAAAGAAAAATAGTTATTCTTGGTGCATATGAAACACCAATGACGGTTACAAAAAGTGCTTTTATTGCTCAAACTCTAGCAAAACCAAAAAAACTTACTGTAAAAGTTTCTGGAAAAGATGAAGCAATTCTTCTTAATGAAATGTTTAAACAAAATGAGCAATATAGTGACTGCAAGTTTTCTGTGTACCAAAGCAAAAAAGAAGAGCTTGCTTCTAGTGCAGCTTGGCTTAGAGACGTAGAAGAAGCAACAGATTTAATTATTTTTGGAAGCCTTGAAACGCTTTATTTCCTTGATTCAGAGTCTACAAAGAATCAAAATGTGTGGATTCATAAGCCTAAGTTTAGTTTTGGCGTTGTCTCAAAAGAATGCTTAGAAGACGAAGATAATCTTGCAGGATTAGTTGGAGACTTTATTTCTTATTATGGAGAAGGAACTTTAGCTCCAAGATTCTATGCAACACTAGGGAAGCTTTCCAATGATCAAATGACGTATATAGCTGATGCAATTAATAATGAGCAAGACATAATACAAGAATTTAGAAACAAGCTTCCTTTTTCAAAAAAATTTATGCAAATCCAAACTATGCCAATTGAAAAATTTATTTACCCTCATGTAAAAAAATCATCGTTTGAAAGCCCAGAATTTTTAAGTCCTTTATTTGGAGATGTTCGGCTTGTTGAATTAAAAAATGAAATTGAACTAGAAAACTTTTTTGAAAATTATGAAGAAGTAATAAGCTCAGTGGCAATGTCAGAAGATGTGCTTGGAGACATTTTTGCTGGCTTAGAAAATGATATTCCAAGATATTGTGATATTGGAAGTTTACAATTTCCTTATTTTTATGAGCCTTATGACCATTTAGACGATCTTTATGTTTATGGCGACAATGTTGATATGTTATGATTTGCTAGACAAATTAAACAAAAATTACGCTATACTATGAAAAGTGAAGAGAAGAAGAAAGAAGAGTGATCTATAAAAAATGAGTGCATTTACAGATTTTCAAACTGCAATTTATAAAATGTTGGAAGCTGTGCCAGGTGAAGATGTAAATAGGGATGGATTAAAAGACACCCCAGAACGAGTAGCAAAGTTTTTTCTTCATGAGATGATTCATGGATATGCTCAAAATGTAAACAACATTATATCGCAATCAATATATGAAACTGGGTCTACTTTAAATCAAACCATAACTGTAAAAGATATTTCTTTTTATAGTGTTTGTGAGCATCACTTTATACCATTTTTTGGTAATGTTGAAATTTCATATGTTTCTCGGGCAGGAAAAGTTCTTGATGTTTCGAAGCTAGGTAGAGTAGTAGACGTTTATGCAAAAAGATTGCAGTCACAAGAAACTTTGACACAGCAAATTACAGAATCTTTATACAACAGCAAGCTAAATCCAGTTGGCGTAAGCGTAATGATCGAAGCAGAGCATCTTTGCATGGCTATGCGAGGAGCTAGAAAGCAAGACACAAAAGTAACAACAAGAACCACAATTGGTTCAATAGCGTAGTAATAGAAAATGGAGTAATGATGAGCGATATTAAGAATTTAGCACAGAGTCATAATACAATGTTTGAAAGAAACGTTGCTATTAAGGCAAGTAAAGAGCAAGAGGTTCAAATCACAACACAAGCAGATGTTTTTACTGGTTTTGTGTGTGGACTCGATGACAATTGGCTCCAAATTTGTGGAAATAATGATGAAGATAATTATGAAAATTGGGATTTAATTTTATTAAATCGTTCTTTGCTAGTTTCAATCCATGCCACAGGCGCAACAAGTAATGACCTTGACTCAGCATATCGTGATGATGTCAAGCGCAAGATTAGTACTTTTTCAACAGTAAGCAAGGCTTTCTTAGATAAGAAGAGGTAGAAATGGAAAGAAAGCAGCTCGAAGCTCCAATCAAAGATTTTGATACAGGGGGTTATAGTGATGTTGAGTTTATCTCTAGGGAAGAAATAGAAAAAGAAATTCCTAAGGAAAATACAATTACAACGCTGCAAGAAATGCTAGACTCGGATATAGATATTGAGCTGCCAGATGTGCCATTGATTGGTGGCACAAAGCTTCTTAAGTATTTTAAGGAACGTTTTTATGAAGCGCATGGGTATGAATATTTAAGCGACGAAGAGCGTGATATTAATATTTTTGAAGATTTCAAAAGTAGATGTGGTACAAATGCAGTTCCAATGATAAAAATTCTTTTTGATAATCATCAAGGGAAGTTGAGTGCAGTAGATGGAGCAATAACCCCAAGCGCATTTAAAAGAACTGCAAAGTGGATCCAAGACATATTATACTTGGAGCTTCAAGAAGAGAAGAAGCGTAAAACAGTAGATAATAGTACCGAAGGGTTGATGACATCTGATGAGTTCCTCCGTATCTTACGAGTGGCAAAGTGATTATTTAGACCTGAGAACCAGGTTTATTTCAGATAAGACGAGCGAATATCTTTCTCTAAAGATTCCTCAGTATGATGAGATTGTTAAGCGTGGATGTCCAACTTGTGATGGACCAGATAGTTTTCCAACATGTGGTGATTGCAAGAACCAGCTTCAGCTTTATAAGCATTATTTAACTGCAGGAATTGGTCTTACATACCAGCGCTTGGATTGGTCAGATTATCATGGAGATCAGAAGGCGCTTCTTGTTGCAAACGAATATCTTATTCGTCATAAGAAGATGGTTAAAGCAGGGATGGGGATCCTTCTTCATGGTGATTATGGGACAGGTAAGACGCTTCTTTCTGTTTTGATGGCAAAAGAGCTTGTAAAGCTTGGCTACAAGGTATATTTTGCTACTTTTTCACAAATGGTTGATGAGTTTACTAGAACTTGGGGTAGCAACGAAGAAAAAATTCGTTTTGAGGCTAATGTTGTAAAGAGTGATGTTTTTATTCTTGATGATATTGGGAAGGAACATAGGACAAGGACCAATCTTTCAGAGTCAACTTTTGATCACGTCATGCGCCAGAGGGCACTAGATTCACGCCCAACGTTTATTACAACAAACATGAATATGTCTGAGTTGAAGTCTGGCTATGGATCTGCTATCTTTAGTTTGTTGACAGAAAGAATGATTGACCATCACGTAGTTGGAGAGGATTACCGACCAATTGCCAGGGAGCGATCTCTGACAGAAATGAATAGTGACAACTTTAGGAGTATTAAATAATGAATCTTGAGCATGCGTTTGTGAACCATCTCATTAAGATTGAGTCAGTTGCAAAGTTTTGGGATCTAGGAGTCCGTAGCTCACACTTTTTTGACGAAGGCGTTAAAGAGCTTTTTGAATATACACTTGAATATTACACAAAGTCAGAGCTTACCAAGACTGTAACAAAGGAATTGCTTCAGGAGAAGTTCCCTGACTGGTTCCAGATGAATGAGTGGCCTGAGGAAGAGTACCTTCCAGAAGTTATTACTGAGGACCTTATTGACAAGTATCAGCGTGTTCAAGTTCAAGACATCCTCCTTACAGCAGCAGGAAACCTCGATAGCGAGCCTGATAAAGCTATCCGTGAAACTCTTGATAGTCTGAATAAGGTACAGAGTAATACAAGCACCAGAGAGCGTATGGAGTTGTATGGTGACGGTTTTGGTCGTCGTATTACTCATTATGTTGATAGCAACCTTGATTCAATGGCACGTAAGCGTGGACATTATTTTGGTTGGAATGAGGTTGATGAGCACATGTATGGTATTCAGCCATCGGAGCTTGCCGTAGTAGTTGGTTGGACTAATATTGGTAAGTCTTGGGTTGGCTCAAAGATTGCTTTGGAAGCAGCAAAAAGAGGGACAAAAGTATATTTTGCATCTCTTGAGTTGAGTAAAGAGCTTACGATGATGCGGCTTGATTGCCTCGTCTCTGGAGTGCCGTTCGCTAGATATGAGCGTGGTCAGCTTACCGCAGACGAAATTGAAATGTTGAAGCGTGCCAGGGAAGAAGTTGAGAGTTTTGGTGATTACCTTATGCTTGATACTCCTAAGCGAAGAGATGAAAGAACTGTGCTTGAGCTTTATTCGAGGGCAAAGCAGTGGGGAGCTGAAATGTTTGTTGGCGACCAGCTGAGTTGGCTCACGTCTACAAAGAGCTATGGGTCTAATTCAAATTTTCAAAGCTTGGAAATGGCAGAAGCCATTAATGATGTAGCATCTCTTACGAGGGAAATGAAAATGTCTTCTGTCTGGCTCGCTCAGTTTAATCGTGAGTCTATGAAGACAAGCCATGGTCGTGGTGGTTTGGAACACATTGGTCTTTCATCCCAGGTGGAGCAAATTGTAGATTGGGCTTTTGGAATTTCAGCTACAAACGAAATGAAGCAACAAGAAGCACTCGTTTTTGAAATTTTGAAAACTCGTCGTAGCAATCTTCAGTCATGGCTTATGAACTTTAATTTGAAGAATCAGACTGATCTTAATGTGAATAGGATTTATTTGGATGATTGATTCAAATGATATTTTAAAAGAGCTTTCTGGTAGCCTAGACGCAGTAGCTTTGCTACAAGATCTTTGTGGAGTTGGCGAAGTATATGAAAGTGATAATGAGATTGTTCATTCATGCAAGCTTCCATTTGGAATGCATAAGAATGGAGATAGAAGTCCGTCAGCTAGTTTAAACAAAGATACTCTTTTGTTTAATTGTTTTACTTGTGGTGGCGGTTCAGTGTTTTGGCTTATTGAAAACGTTCTTGATATTAGTCTTTTGCAAGCAATTTCAAGAGTTAGGGAATATTCTACAGGAAAAATTGTTGACTATGATACCTTTGTAGATAAGCTTAAACTAAGTTTGTCACATGATGAGGTAAGTAATAATATTGTTATTCCAACCTATTCTGAAAATATAATTTCTAATTGGATTCAAGAGTCTGAGTACATGGATTCTCGTGGAGTGTCTCGTGAAGTTCAGCGAGAAATGAAAACCGGAATTAGAAATGGGAATGAAGAGTGGGTCAATTATGGTAATGGCCAGCAAAAAGTTATTGTGTCCAGAGTTATCATTCCTCATTTTTTTAATGGGAACTTAGTTGGATGGCAAGGAAGAAAGCTCAGCCAAGATCCCAGGTTGCATAAGTATAAGAATTCTAAAGATTTTCCAAAAGCTTTAACTCTTTATAATTATGACAATCTTGATAAAAATGATGAGCTTATTGTAGTAGAATCTCCAATGTCTGTTCTCAAATTAAAGTCTCTTGGTGTCAACAATGTTGTTTCAACTTTTGGAGCAAGCATATCAAGTCATCAAGTTCATCTAATTAGACAGTTCCAGCGAGTATGTATTTGGATGGACGGAGACCTTGCAGGAAGAAAAGCAAGTTCTTTTCTTGTGAAAAATCTTTCTAATACAAATACATTAACATTGCTAGAAGAAGAGGATGAAGATCCAGCTTCTGTTGACGATCCAATTGATTATATTAATAACCAAAGGAAAAACCTTCTCCAGTGGAACCTAAGCCAAAAAGGATTAAAGGTATAGATTACCCTTCTTCTTTATATCTAACTTTGAGAAAAAGAGAATTTATAGTAGACCCCGATGGATATTATAAATCTCTTAATCTTGACCCAAATGAAAAAAATTGGGGAACTCATGAAATTAAAGAAAGATTTCGTGATATAATTAAACAAAGAGGACACGATAAACATTTGATTGAAGCTTATAGAGTTCTTACTAGTTCTAAACGAATTTCTTATGATTCTCTTACAAAAAGTTTAGAAAGAATGATAGAAGAAGTAAAAAGCGGAAAAAAAGAAATAAAAGAAAAAGAATTGCAAACAAAAAAAGAATCTTACGCATATTTTGTTGACCAACAAGAAGAAGATTATGAATTAGCAAAACAATGGATGGCGCACCTAGCAACCTTTTATCATAGGTTGGGCGTAGAAAAAAATATAAAAATTGCTCTAAGCGATCATTTTTCAACAGCTTATTACCCATGGGGTGAAATAGTTTATGTTGATACAAATTACAAACCAGATCTGGAAGTTCTTGCATACCATCTATTAAAAGATACTAAAGAAAATTGGTATTTAGATTATTGCAAGATAATCAGAAAATGGGATTAATCCCAATATATAATAAACATGTAGGCCATAAGGCAAGCAGAAAATAAAGAGAGGAAAATAAAAATGATTAAGAAGGGCATTGAGGCAATCAATGAGTCTCTTTCAAAGGGGCAAGGAACAAACAAGTATCCAGAAACAAATTGGATTTCCTGGAAGGGTGGAGAGACGAAGGTGCTTCGTTTCATTACTGACATCGAGGATACGCTTGTTGTAGCTGTTCACAGCATGGTAGACACGCATGATGGCAAGAAGGCAAACTTTGTTTGTCGTAGTACGTTTGATGCTCCTTGTGAGTTGTGCGCTTCTGATATCTATAAGCGTGATTCTGGGTATGGTATTGCGGTTGTTCGTGAGCCACGCTATGAGGATGGTAAGCTTGTTGGATATGAGGATCAGGTCGTTGAGTATGACGAGGAGACTCCTAGCGGAATTGTTCGTAAGAAGAAGCCCGTTGTTGGAATTGTAAATCAGTCTATGAGAAATTTCTGGAACTACATTGCTTTAATCCATGAGAAGTATGGTTCTCTTAGAGACTTTGATCTTGAGGTTCACCGCCAGGGTAGCGGAACTGATACCACATATGTGTCATTCCCTCTTCCTGCAAAGCCAATTGAGAACATGACTGATCGATACAAGGATTTTGTTCCTGATCTTGAGGGCTTCCTAACTCGTATTGGTAGTCCTGAGTATTATCTTTCACGTCTTCATGGCATTGAGCCTGAGAAGGATGAGGGTAAGAAGTTCCCTTCAACAAATTCAGCTGTTGATTCTTATAACACTTCAAACACTTCAAACACGGTTTCTCAAAGTGATGATATTGATGAGAAGCTTTTTGCAGAGCGTTTGCAGTCTAAGATGGCTGACAGCCCGTACAGCTAAGGTTTGTTAGTTAGGGGGGATAATCTACTATAGCGCAAAATAGTAGGTTATCCCCCCCTTGGGTAAATAGTTTGTATCTAAAGTATTAAATTGGAGTTTAATGACCGATAACTTGAGGCATCTTCATGTCCATTCAGAGTTTTCTTTTCTTGATGGATTAAGCACACTCGATAGTATTGTAGATAGAGCTGTTGAATTAGATCAAGACTCAATTGCTATTACTGACCATGGAGAGTGCTCTGGCCATTTTGAGTTTCAGAGAAAGGCCGATAAAGCTGGCATTAAGCCAATTTTTGGTATGGAAGGCTATTTCACTGATGATCGACACGAAAAGAGTGGTAAAAAGGGTGAAAATTATGACCACATGACGGTCATTGCCTTAACTCAAACTGGTCTTACGAATCTCTGGTCACTTTCAAGTGAAGCATGGCTCGATGGATCTTATTATGGAGACCCACGATTTGATTGGGAGCTTCTTAATAAATACTCAGAAGGTCTTGCAATCACTGGTGGGTGCATGGGTGGTTGTGTAGGTAAATTCCTTAATGAAGAGGGAAAACAGTTTTCTTTTGAAAAGGCATATGATAGAATTTCTAGGTTTCAGAGTATTTTTAAGGAAAATTTTTATTTAGAAATGCACTCATATACTTCTCCTGACAGTGAGAAGTGGAATAAGCAGGTAGTAAAGGCTGCTCATGAACTTTCTGTTCCATTGCTTTCAGTAAGTGATTCTCATTATACAAAGCCTGAAGATTGGTATGCACATGAAGTAATGACTGCAATTCAGATGGGAAAAACTGTGAAGGACGAGGATAGGTTTTCCTATGGTCCTAATCAGCTTTGCATTATCTCAGAAGCAGAAATGAAGCAACGCCTTTCTTATTTGCCCGAATCATCTGTTTCTGAGGCAGTAAACAATACAAAGCTTCTTGCTGATAGTTGTGAAGTGCAAATTAAAGAAGCAAAGAGCATGCCTGTGTTTTTTGCTAGCCCAGAGCAAGATGTTCGTAAGCTCCATACTGCTGTTCAAGAAGGTTTTGAGCGTAAGATTGTTGGCAAGGTTCCAGAAGAGAATCTTCAAACTTATCGTGACCGCATTGAATATGAAACAGAGATTATTGTAAGCAAGGGATTCCCTGGCTATTTTCATATGGTTTCTGACATCATCAAGTGGAGCAAAGATCAAGGAATGCTCGTTGGCCCAAGTCGTGGTTCAGCTGGAGGTTCTCTTCTTGCTTATTGCATGGACATCACTGAGATTGATCCAATCCCTGCTGGTTTGCTGTTTGAGCGATTTTTAGATCCAGGTCGTGACACGATGCCAGATATTGATATTGACTTCCCTAAGATTGAGCGTCATCTTGTTCGTGATCATCTTGAGGAGCAATATGGAGTTTTCAATGTGACAAGCATTGGAACGCTTAACACACTTGGAGTAAAGCAGGCAATTCGTGATCTTTGCCGTGGTCTTGAGATTAATAGATCAGATACTGACGCAATTATTAAAATTGTAAATGATAATTGGACCGTTGCTCATAATGGCCCAGGTCTTGTCGCATGGGATATGCTTATGCGATCTTGTAGCAAGGATCTCTCTAAGTGGATTGATGAATACCCAGAGCTTTTTGACCTTATCCCAAAGATCGTTGATCATATTCGTCATTCAAGCGCCCATGCTGCTGGGGTGGTTATTTCAAAAGAGCCGCTTTTAGGCAATCTTCCTCTTCGTTTTAAGACTGGTGATGTTCGAACTCAGTTCCAGAAGGATGACGTAGAAGCACTTGGTTTTGTTAAGGTAGATGTTTTGGGTCTTCGCACTTTGTCTACGCTTATGGCAGCTTATAATTTGATTCAGCGTAACTATGGTGATGTTCTTCCTCATTTTTATGATTGGTATTCAGATTGGGACAAGTTTTATGAGGACGATTCTGTTTGGGAGATGCTTTGCAATGCACATACAATGGGGTGTTTCCAGATTGAAACAAACAACCTTACCTCACTTATTCGTAGGTTTAAGCCAAGGTCAGTAGATGATCTTGCTGCCATGAATGCTGTTTGCCGACCTGGTGTAACACGAACAATTGATCCAGAAACAAACATCAATCTTCTTGAGCTATACTTGCAAAAGAAATCAGGTCAACGACCCGTTGTTTACAAGCACCCAAAGCTAGAAAAAGTACTTAGCCCAACATATGGAACTTTTCTTTATCAAGAGCAAATCATGGAAGCCTGTGTTGAGATGGCAGGTTATTCTCTTGCTGAGACTGATCGTGTTCGTCGTGCAATGGGTAAGCAGAAGCTAGAAGAAATGGAAAAGGAAAGAGAAACGTTTGTTTCAGGTTGCTTAAACAATGGGATTGAAAAAAACGTAGCTAATAGTGTTTTTGATGAAATGCAGTCTTTTGGCGTCTATGGCTTTAATAAGTCACACGCTTATGCATATGGAATGCTTGGATATTGGACTGCATATGTCAAAAAGCATTATCCTCGTGAGTTTATGACAGCTCTCTTTCAGACTAATCCAGCTCAGTCAGTTGCATATATTCGTGAGTCACGTAGAATGGGTATCCCAGTTCTTGGACCTGATATCAATGAATCAAGTAGTGGCTACACTCTTACGCAAAACGGTGCTATCAGATATGGTCTCAATAGTATTAAGTTTGTTGGAGGAAGTGCTGATCACATCAAGAAGCTTGGCCCATTTTCTTCAATGGAAGATTTTGTTTCTAGAGTTCCAAAGAAAAACGTCAATAAGCGTGCTATGATGGCATTAATTAAATGTGGCGTTTTTGATAGCATTGTAAACCCAACAAATGGGAGAACTTATGCAGAGCAAGCAGCATATGAATATTGGAAGTGCCGAGGCGATTGGAAAAAAATTGATGATAACTGCACTAATGAGTGCGATTATTGCTCTGGCAAGCTCAGTGTTTTTGATTGTTACTGCGAGAAAGAACAGATTAACGACAGGGCGTTGGCAGAAAGAGAATATTTGGGCACCCTGGTATCTTTAGATCCACTTGGCGAGTATGTTGATCTCATTTCTTCAGAAGAAAATTTTCCTGGGGAAAAGAAGATGTATGCAGGAGAAAAAGCAACGCTTGGTGGTCTTATTGCAAAGGTCAATGAATTAGTTGTTAAGAAGGGTAAGAAAACTGGCCATAAGATGTGTCAATTATGGATTGAATTGCCGAATAATTTTGCAGACGAAGATGATGATTTTGAAGACTATAATGAAGAAGATAATTATGGTGGAGACAATATGATTCAGCTTGTATGTTTCCCAGACGTATACGCAAAATATAAAAATAATATTAAGGTTGGTTCTCCAATTCTTGTTAATGTAGAAAAACTTGATGATGGTTTGCAACTAAAGAATTTGTTTAGATTAGATTTGTTGAAAGCAGAGGTAGCATAATGGGAAGACGTGTAGATGAAATCGATAAGCTTCTACAAGATTTAAATAAGTTTACTCCAGATGGGGCTGATCGCCCTGTAGCAATGAGAGGTTCAAATGTTGACAAAGTACGAGCAATTCCTTGTTTTTCTCCTTCATTGGCGTATCTTTTAGCAATTGCAGGCTGGCCTGAGGGAAAGTTAATTGAGATCTTTGGCAAAGAGCATGCAGGAAAAACTTCTTTTGCTCTATTAGCCCTTAAGGATTGCTTCGACTTTTATGATGGCGAACGCATGATTGCTTACATTGATCTTGAACACAGGTTTAACCCAGAGTGGGCTGAAACGCTAGGTTTGAGCGTTGATGATAATCTTGTAGTAATCCAGCCACCAGACGCAGAGAGTGGCACAGACATCATGGTAGAGCTTATCAAGTCAAAAAAGATTTGTGCCATTGTTTGGGATTCGATTGGTGGTGCAGCAACAAGACACAGTATGCAAGCGCTTACTGATAAGAACGACAGAATGGGTGGAGCAGCTTCTGTAATGAAGCGTAACGTACAAACAGTTGCTCCATTGGCAAATTTGTATAACGTAACTTGTTTTTATCTAAATCAAATCAGAGCTGACATGGATGGATATAACAGGGCAATGACTCCTGGTGGTCACGCTGTTAAGCATGCAATGAGTGTGCGTCTATATCTTCGTCCTGGAAGGGATAAGTATATGGATAAGATTAACGGCGAAAACACACAGGTTGGGTTTCCTGTTGTCATGAAGACGGTTAAAAATTCTTATGGTCCACCATTGAGAGAAGGTTGGACAGATTTTTATTCTCAGCCAAGTGTTTGGTTAGATCATCCAGGGATTGACGTTGAGAGAGACCTTACCAGAATGGGAATCCTTGTTGGAGCTGTGACAAAAGGTGGTCCATGGTATAGCTACCAAGATATTAAAAAGCAAGGTAGAGAAGCTTTTTTCCAGGCTTTGTATGAAAGCGGAAAAAAAGAAGAGTTTTACACAAATGTAATGGAATTAATTCGAACAAAATCTAATGCAAATGATTTGATTATTAATGAGGATGAAGAGTATGCAAGACCTGAAACAGATCCTGATGAAGACATTAACGACTCAGAAGCTTGAGTGGCGTGATAGAGCGCTCTGCAAAGAGCTAGACCCGAATGTATTTTTCCCAGATTTAAGAGGTGTAAAAAACCTTGAAGAATATATTGATAAAGAGCTTCCATGCAATAGATGCGAAGTTAAGGAAGAATGTCTTGATTTTGCAGAAGAAAATGAATGTGAATGGGGAGTTTGGGGCGGTGAATACAGGAGTCCATATTATACTCCTGTAAGATTACGTGGGTAAAAGAGAAAAGCGTTTAGCTGACATACATGAAAATGATATAGCTACATGGTGGCCCAACTCTTCTACAACTATATCATCTGGGAATAAATTTGAAAAATTAGATGTTCAACCAGATAGAGATAATACGCATTGGCAATTTTTAATTGAATGCAAAGAAACTCAACAACTTTCTTATAGCATAAAAAGAGAACTTTGGGAATATATTGTAAGTAGAACATATGAGCGTTCTTCTGAGATGCGACCATGTTTAGCAATTCGTTTTAATAGCCCGAATGTTGAACATTATCCTGTAGAACGTGAAGTTCCAGTAGATCAAATTAAAGTTTTGCAAGATATTGCAGTAGTTGATTTGCACGATTTTATTGAACTTGTTGAAGAAATAAAAAAGTTAAGAGAAAAGGTGGCAAATGGGAGTACTTGATAGGACGCTAGATACGCTTGCTCGTGGAGAGATTATCACTCCATATATCGAACAGGCTATCACAAATGCAGATTGGCCAGAAGAGTACCCAGTAAAAGTTTACAATAAAGAAAGAGTGTGGGACGGATATTTTCATCCATCTTCTGACGCTCATGCAGGTGAATACTTGTTGTATTGCAAGTTTAATCCAAAGCTACAAGATAAGCTTGAAAAAGAATACATTACGCCAACATTGGCGATGACCTTTCAGGTTGGATCAGCTTATCACGCTATTGTGCAAAGCATGTTAATTCATCTTGGGTTTACAACTGAGGAAGAAGTAGAAGTTAGTTATGTCAATGAAGAAAGACACACGAGTGGAACAACTGACATTAGAAAGCTAACTTTACCAAATGGAAGAGAAATTCTTGTAGATATTAAAAGCTGCAACAGACTTCCAACGTCTGTGACGCCAAAATATAAAACTCAAATTAGAATTTATCAAGATAACGTACCAGACGCCCCAGATGAAATGGTCATACTTTATGTTGAGAAGTCTTATCCTCATAGATTAAGAGATTTTATTGTTGAAAAAGACCCACAAGAACTTTCAGAAATTTATAATAAATGGAATAGAATTCTTGAAGCTGTAGAGTTTGATGATCCTTCATCATTAACTCCATGTTGCACTGGATCTGGTGACAAAGATTTTGATGAATGCCCAGCTAGGTTCGTTTGCCCTTTGTGGAACAATTGATTTTTTCATTAGATCCTGGCGTTAGCAAGATAGGTTGGGCGTTAACTGACCTTGATGGCAACACTGTTGAATATGGATTAGAAACAGATCCATGTCCAGATTATGATTTTAATAAAAGAATGAATGCTCTTATTAATTATCTAATCTTTTTTTATTCAAGGCAGCTTGATAAACATGTTACATGTGTGGCTTGGGAAGTTGTTCCATCTTTTGCTAGGATGAATAATAAAGATTTGGTTCAAGCAACGGCAAATACTCTTAAAGTTCTTGCATTCCAACGCAATCTATTATATTATGGATATCAACCAAGAGAATGGCATAATTTATTTTTAGAAAATCCTAATTGTTCTAAAACAGATGTTAAAAATAAAGTTTTAGAATTGGAAAACATATCAAATAAGCTTAGCTACGATGTGTATGATGCCATAGCAATTGGAAAAGTTGCAGCTGCAAATAAAAAATGGGAGAGTTTTAGTGACATTTCGTAAGTTGCCTGGGATAGAAACGCCCAGTCAAGATATCCCACATGAGAAAACTGATCTTCATGAATTCACAAAACGTGCTTTCACATGGGAAGAACGTAGTGATGAAAAAGATGTTATAGAAACAATTGAAAAAACAGTAGATGTTTTTTGTGAAACTCATTTTCAAGACGCAGATAAAATTGTAGAAGTTTTTAATATTACAGAGTCTATGGAAGTTTCGAGAGAAGATAGACTTCTTTTAGAACTACAAACAGAAATTGCAAGAATTGACAATGAAGTAACAAAACACTATTTACGTGCTCAATATTCATATTATTTACTGGATGATAAATATTGGGATGAATACAGAAAACCAATTTCTGGAACAACAAATGATTTAACTGCATATGCTAGATCGCAAACAAAAGAAGACAGATATTTTTATTTTGTTCAATACGCAGCTTGGAAACAAATAAACGACAGGCTTCAAGGCATTAAAAATATTGCAAAGCAAGTCCAATCAAGGCAGTATCACCGATAATGATAGATGAACAGCCAAAAAGAAAATCAAGAAAAGAAGATATACTTCCAGGAAAAATGAACTGGAAAATTCTTGAAAACATATTGAGAAATTATTTTGAGTTCAAAGCTCTCTACGAAGAAACTGGAATTTATGAAATAACTCTTGACAATGGTTATGTAGTAAATTTTCATGATATCTTAAAGGGTTTAGATACTCTTCCTCCAAGACAAAAACAAGCAGTATGGTTAATGTGCATTGAAGGAAGAAAAGAAGTAGAAGTAGCTAAGATAATGGGATTTGAAAAGTGGTCAGCCCCAGTAGGCATGTATAAGCGCAAAGCGCTCAGAACCCTAGTGGAGACCAGATGGCAAGACGAAGAATAGATAACTCAGATGAAATTAAAAATCTTATAGAAGAACATAAGATAGTTCCTCCAAAAGATTTTTATGACCTTCCAGAAACATTTCAGCTTGAATATATTGCTTCTAGAATATTACAAAAATCAAGGACAACAACTTCACATAATGAAATGAAAGAAGAAGGTTGGTTAAGTCCATCACAATACCAGAGAAGACTTAATCGTGAGGTTTTTTCTCAATATGGTTCGTTGGATGAAATACCAACAAAACCAGGTGTTTTTAGCAGGAAATATCGTAAACCTAAGCCGACAAAATGAACGAAGAAGAAACTTTTAAAGCACTTTCAAAACGAACTCCAAGCTTACAAGATTTAACATCTGTAAAAATTGATGGAGAGAAATTTGAATATGTACATGTAACACGTTGCAAAGTTTGTTCTTCACCAGAAGCACTTAGAAAAATTGTTGATACTCATCTCGTAATGATGAGGCCATATAAAGAAATTCTTAGTATCGTAGCTCCACTTTATGAAAAATTTGGTGTAGAGCCAAAAGATATGATATCATATTCTAGTCTAACAAATCATAAGACTAGGCACCTTCCAACTGACGCCATTGCAGCAAGGCAAATAATGGAAAGGCGTGCAGCAGAAGAAAATAAATTAATTCTTGATGGGCAAGAAACGCTTATCACTGCAAAAGGTATTTATGAACTTGTTGCATCAATTGGTGTAAAGAATATTGTTGAAGGTGAAATAGAACCAGATTTAAAAACAACACTTTATGCAGTAGAAAAATTGAACGAGCTTGAAAAGGCCACAAGCAGTTCGTACAAGCCAGAATACTTGCTAGGACAACTAAGCGTAATCTTAGATGCAATGAGGGAAGTCTTACCACCTGATATGCTAGACTTGGTAAGTAAAAGAATTGAAATGAAACAAGGACAGCTTACACAGCAGCCAAAAATGATTGAGATGAACTACATAGATTCAGATTTAATCGAAGAATAATAAAAATAGCCAATAATTCTGCTACACTGGCAAAGAAGCCAAGTGGCACAGTAAACAAAAACAATAAGGAGTAATACTATGCAGGTCAAGGATCTTGGAGAAATTGTTGAGAAGAACTCTCCAAAGTATGTCTATTCAACGCTTTCTCATTTGGAGTTCAAGCCAGGTAGTTTGAAGGTTCGTGGAACTGATCAAGAATTGTTGCTTGGAGAGCAGGGGCTGAAGAAGTTTTCTTCTTTTCTTGGCATTCCAAAGGCATTTCTTCCTAAGCTCAATTCAGATCTTCAGACGGATGTTGTAAACTATTTCTTGGAGAAGGATTCTTCTACTGAGGCTCTCATTAGCTACAGTGCTGATAATTTGTTTAAGGCTGCTTATCCTGGGAATACCCCTCTTATTCGTGATGAGTTGCTTGTTTCTGCTATTGACAGTGTTTTTGATGGGGATGCTCGGATTCGTTCTATCGATGTAGACAATGGCCTCAAGGTTTCTATTGTTACTGATGAGTTGAATACTGAGCCTCGTGTTAATGACATTACTCATGGTGGACTTCGTATTGAGGCGCCAATCGGAGATGCGCCAAAGATTTCTACTTATCTTGAGCGTCTTGTGTGCTCCAATGGAATGGTTGTTCCATCTGTTAATTCAATCATCAGCCTTCGTGGTCGTACCGTTGATGAGATCATTGTTGAAATGGAGTATCTTGCCAACACTATTCTTGCCAGTGAGGTTGATGATGCTTTGAACCATTGGTCAGGCATGACTCAGATCGAGGCTACTAACCCTGAGCAGCTTATCCATCGATTCTGTCGTGAGTACAATCTTGGTTCTCGCATGGAGTCAAAGCTTCTTGATCGAATTGATCAGCTTGAGGGCAACACTTACTACGATGTCATCAACCTTCTTACTTCAATGCAACATGAAGTTGGCGTTTCTAATTCGATGCGTCAGTCGCTTCAGTTGGCCGGTGGCATGATTGTTGGTTCTAATGGTGGTCACCGTTGCAACACTTGTCAGAGTCCATTGGATTAAAAATGGATTATTTGCACAAAGCACTTGCAGACCTTATTTTTGCAAATGAAATGCTTAAAAACGAATCAGATCAATTTTCTGGAGAAAATGCACAAAATTTTCAAAGAATTGTAAACGATATAGATTCGTCAATTGATGAATTAGAAATTTTTTTAAGAGATAAGGATATAGTTTAATGACAGATGAACATGATTACATGAATGGCATTAGGCCAGAAGATGTAAAGCTTACTCCACAGCAGCAGGCTCAATTGGATGCATTTGTTGCTGAACAAAAGCAAGAGGATGAAGAAGATGAGGTTATTGAACTCCATGAGTCAGAAATCATGGAAGCAGCTAAGATTATGGCTGACCTTACAAATCGTTATTCTAGGCGCACAGCTACTTTCGAAAATCTATCCTCCCTTAGAGGAGAGGCAGAAGAGAAGTTTGAAAAGATTGGCCTCCTGGTTCGAGTAGATTGGGCAATGTCTGGCCTTACTGGTAACCCACCAGAAATCCTCATTCTTGGACGTTTGACTGAGTATAATGCTGAGCAACAAAGATTTGAAATTGGTAAGGGAGTCGCTGACCCGTTCTATGAGATGAAGAGAGCACAGAATAAAATTCTTAAGAAGGGTAAGGGCTAAATATTGACAAGGGTAAACAAGGAAGAAAACCAGAGAATTATTTCTCAAGAGCTTGATTTCTTATCTTCTGCTAGTAGAGCGCTAAAAAAAGAACCAGACATTCCATCTATTTGTGAATTTGCTGAGCATCCTGCGTTTCTTGGTAGAAGGCTGTACCCACGTCAAAAAACTTTACTTAAACTCATTAATTTAGAAGTAGAAAACTTTACTGATTACGACCTTGAAGTAATTGAAGAATGGTCAAAAGGTTTTTCAAAAACAGGAGTATCAATTGGTATATCTCCAGATATTTGGAAAAGAATAGATTATTTAAAAGAAAATGATTACAGCCATTTTAGAGAAGTAATCAACATCACAGGTAGGCGTGGTGGAAAAGGTCATATTGGTGGAATCCAAGGTGCGTATAATAATTGGAAATTGCTTCAATTAGATGATCCTCAATGGTACTATGGAATTGATAGATCAAAAGACGTTTATTTATTTTGTGCTGCTACAAATATCCAACAGGCTAAGGCATACCAATTTGCTGACTTAGCTAATACAATCATTGATGCAGATTGTTTTAGGCCGTATATTGCAGTGGCAAATGAGTATTATGTAGCGTTAAGAACTCCAGCTGACACAAGAAGAATAGCTGCTTTTGAAGCTAGAGGAATTATGCCAGAGCGTTTGATTGCTTCTGTAAGAAACATGGCAATCACTTCGAACTCAAAAGCATCTCGTGGTGCTGCTTGTTTCACTGTTATGTTCGATGAGTTTGCTCACATGCTTGTAGGAACAGCTGGGCCAAGAACTTCTGATGAAGTATATAACGCCATTACGCCAGCACTTGACCAGTTTGGGAAAGATGGCTTTATCTATACACCAACTTCACCATTTACCAAAGTAGGCAAATGTTATGAGTTATATCAAAATGGATTGATGGAAGATCCAATAACTGGTGATCCAGTTTACCCCAACATGCTTGTTGTCCAGCTCCCATCTTGGGGTCCATATGAAGACTGGGATGACCCAAGAGCTACACAAGGGATGCAGTTTAGAGGAGCGCCACAACTCTATAACAACGAAATGAAGAAACTTGAACAACGTGAACCTAGTGTTTTTAAAGTAGAGCGACTAAGCCAATGGGCAGATGTTATTGATGCATATTTGAATCCAGAAGTAATCGCAAAAATGTATGAACCTTTCATTGATGCAAGTGGAACATTGAGATACTTAGAGCAGCAAGAGTCTGGTGTGCTCGCTTTTGTTTATCGAGGCCACTGTGACCCATCGAAAGCACAAGCCAATACAGCAGCAATGATTTGTCACACAGAGCTAATACCAGACCCAGAAGATGGTGAAATGTGGTATCACATTATCACTGACTGGATGAAAGTTTGGGACCCTGAAGATTATGAGCATCATCAAGTAGATTATGAGCTTATCGAAGAAGAGCTTGTTAACACTCTAAACAAATTTCCAACTCTTAAAGTGTTTTCATATGACCAGTATGGTTCGTTTGTGACCCTTCCACGTCTTAAGAAGAGGCTTAGAGAATCAAGACCACCTCACAAAGCCATTGTTGTAGAGGATACTTTCACTCCAACATCTAATATGAGAAGAGCTGAAAGGTTTAAGTCTGCACTTGGCATGGGATGGGTTCATGCTTTTAAAGATGATTATGGTAATGAAGGATCATGCTTGCTAGAAGATGAACTTCGATTCCTTCAAGAAGTTAATGGAAAAATTAAAAAGCAAGATGTTGGGCCAGTACAAACAAAGGACCTTGCTGACTGTCTCATGGTATGCGTTGATCAGCTTCTTGAAGACAACTTTAGAAGATTGGAAACAAGAGAAAGACTTGGAAACACAAGGCTTCTTACTTCTTCCCAGGGTGGATATCACACTCCAATGACAATGGGAGTAGATGAGTCAGAAAAGTCAACAGCACGACAAATGTTGAATTCAAGGAAGGCGTCTGGCCCATACGATTATGCTGCAATGGCTAGGCGTGCCAAGGGAAATCCAAGGCGATAACAAAAAAATAAAAAAATCTGCGAAAAGGTGTTGCAATCTGTTTCAGAACTGATAGAGTTACCTCAGTAAGAAAAACCAACCAGTAAATATAAAGGAGTAAATATCATGAGTATCGCAATCGACACCAACACCATCAACATCCCGAAGCGCAAGGAGCGCAGTGAGATTGTCGTGAGCATTGAGTTCACTGACCGTCAGAGGGGTCTCATCGAGCGTGCCGTTTCGTACACGATCAGGTCTAACGCTCCCAAGCTGTTTGCAACCACCGTTGACAACAATAGTTTTTGGTCGATCCGTTCAAATGCTGTTCACCGTTCGATGAATGAGATGGCTAATGGTTGGCGAAACTTTTTCAAGATGGACATTGACACCGCTCAGTCTCTCGCTGATGCTGTTACAGATTTCAGCAACGAGAACCTTGGTGACGACCGTGGAGATCGCATGGTTGCAACTCGCATTGTTAACACCATTAACAATGAAATTGATTACCAGATCAATAACAACGAGACTGCATACATCAACCAGGTGCTCAGCATCAAGAACCTTGCCAGCTCTGATTTTACTCCTATCGACTATCACATTGAAGTTAAGGCTTCCAATCACGAGTTCCGCATGAACGCCCATAAGAATGGTGACAATTGGTACAGCCTCGCTACTGCTTACATCAACTGTACCCCTACTATCGATGAGTCGGGTGAAATGGTTATGTCGTTTCTTGTGAACACCAGCGGTTGGCTTTCGGACAGTGGTGAGTCGTTCACTAACCTTACAGATGCAAAGATTGAAGCTGAGTATTTGATCGCTGAGCAGATCAGTGATCGTGAGTCGAATCAGGTCCGTGAGATTGCTGAGGCCAAGGAGATCGTCAAGGCGATGGGTTTCATCGCAGCATAAAAAAATCTGAGAAAAACGACACAAACTCAGATTTATCTGGTATAGTTACATCAGTAAGAAAAACAACAACAAGGAGTAAATACAATGAGTATCCACGATGAGATGAACACAGAGAAGTACAAGGGATTTGGAGTCAACATCACGCCTCCCAAGGATAGTCGAACTGATGCACAGGTTGAGGCTGATTGCAATCATCCTGACAGCGGTTGTGGCTGTGAGTACACTGGCGAGCGTAAGTTTGATCTTGAGGGCAACAGCTGGATCCTGCAGGATTCTGAAGATGAGGGCTGGATTATGGAGGAAAGCAAGGATTTCCCAATGGCTGATCAGGACGGTGGCGAGTGGGAGACTGATGCCGATGAGGATGGCTCCTGGTCATACTTTGTCCCAGAGTTTAGCGCTGGTTCATGCCCGTTTTGTGACAAGAAGCTCAGCATTGAGGTTTTTGATCACGATCAAAATACAGCGGCAGTTGCTGCATACTGCAAAAACCATGAAGATGGACCGTTTTGGTTTCCTGCTCACGATGTTGCTTACGAAAGCTATGATGATGGCGACACCTGGGTGCCCTACGGTGACACCTACGTGAAGCTTACTTAGAAAGGAAATAATATGGGGACATTTCTTCTTGAGAATACAAATAGGTATCTTGCTCAAGTACACGATGAAAATTTGTGTGAAGGTAATCCATGCACTATCCACAACAGGACTAATCATTCAATGAGAAGTTTTAAACAGCATTGGAGATCAGATAGGTGTATCATGGAAAGAATTTGTTCTCATGGAATTGGACATCCTGATCCTGATGAACATAAGCTGACAATTGATTCGTATGAAAAAATTCATGGATGCGATGGTTGTTGTTCTGAAGCTTACAATTAAATTTGCTATAATAAAAAAAGTAAAAATAAACAAGGAGTATTGATGACTACACTGGTGTTTACATATGATGAGCTTGATTCTTTGAGAGATCTTGATGATTTTATCCCACTCATTAGCAATGAAGAGCATGGAGATTTTGCGATCAGCAAGGAAGACATTGAAGAGTTTGATCGCACTTGGGAATGTGACGAGTGCTATGAGCAGTACCCTCTTGGATATGATAAGGTATATGTCGAAGACACTGGTGAAGCATTTTGCATTCACTGTGCATCTATCAATTAAACAGTAGAAAGAAGAATAGTATGACGAACATTGATGAAGTTATTGAAAAGCGCAAGCGTGAGTATAGAAATGGATCTGATTACGAGGATCAGTATTTGAAGGATCTTCGATCACTTTTAGACTTCCTTGTTGAAAATCCTCATTACATTCCTCGATACAATGGAATTGAGCTTATGTCATTTGTAGACGATGCAGAAGAGTTGACTGCGTTTGCAAGTGGAGGAAAGTGGGATAAGAGTTCTACTTCAGTTTTCTTTACTCTTTCTAAGAGTTTTGGAATGCATTCAGTTCAGGTTAAGGCTCCTCGTGAAGCTGTCTGTGAGCAGGTTCAAGTTGGAGAAGAGACCATTGAAGTCCCTGATCCAGATGTTGTTGTTCCTACTGTTACCGTTACTGTTCCTGTGTTTGAGTGGATCTGTCCTGATTCTATTCTCAAGGAGGATCGATGAGTGAGAACGATAAGATTGCTCGAAAGTTGGCGCTGGCCGTGGTCGTGTGGATCAACGGCAATGACGAGAACGGCGACCTGTACGAAGAAGTGGAGCGATTGTCAAAACAATGGCAAGAATTGATCGTGGAGGGGCAAGTGATAATTCATGAGAATTAAGTGTAAAAAAATGGAAAAGGAAAAAACATGGTAAATAGTTCGGTAATGGTAAGCGTTTCTCTTGAAGAAATGGAAGCAATTGAAATTCTTGTTTATGCAGCGAGAGCTGAGCAAGATGGACAAAGTAGCTGGGTAAACTTAAAGCAAGCACTTGCTCATTTGGATATGGTGCGTGAAAAGCAAGAAGATATTGATCTTGTGCAAAACTTTGATGATAATCAGATAAGATTGTTTAATGATGATCAGCAAATCGTTTTCTGAAGAAAATAATTTTGAGCACGATAAAAAAATTAGCACAAAACACCTAAATTATATGATAGAGTCATATTTTAGTATTGAGGTTGAGCAAGTTTTTGACAAAGTGCATGAAGACAAAAAGTAAAGTATATAATAAAAGACAAACAAGGCAACTACCAATAGTAGAAAGAAGAACAGTATGTATAGCATCAAGTATGGAGACATTGTGAAGGTTAATGGATTTGATAATGGTCACCAAGGCACCGTTCTTAATCTTGATTCTAGCAATGGAATTCTTGTTCAGATGGGAAGTAAGTCTATGTATTTTGATCCAGAGCTGGTAACAGTCATGGCTCGATCTCTTAGGGATCGCAATGGCAATTTTATCAATGTAGAGTTTGAGGTTGGAGACAAGGTTAAGTACACTTATCCTAACCCTCCTGCAAACCCTGATGATGAGCAGCCAATCAGGTATGGTGAAATTACTGGATTCGTTTCAGAAAAGCGTGTTAATGTCCGTTGGATTGGAAGTGATAAGGATAAGGTTGAGCGTTTGAGTAGGCTGAAGTGGGTTCCAGCTATCCCTGGATGGTTCAATCGATTTTATGGTGATTAGAGCTTTTGTTTAAAAGAAAAAAGAAAAAAGAAAAAAGAAGAGAATAATAATTGCAATTGGTGCATTGATGGAAAGGTTTTGGGGCTAAGTGCTCCAGGATCAAAGAAAATTATTGAAAAAATGAATTGCCCTCATTGTAGAGGGATCAATGTAAAAAGACATAAAATGTTTAAGGAGAGAGAAAATGGCAAATAGAAAAGTTAGTTTAGATACAACGGTTGTTAATAAGGATTACTATTATGCATTGCTAAATCTTGGTGAGGTTGCGCAAAATCTCTCAGAAGATAAGGCTCTTGTTCGTGATCTTGATGAAGCGGTAAAGAATTTTGAAGAAGTCAAGCAACTTGTTTTTTCTCAATATGATGAAGTTGATGAAAATTTGATTGACGATGAAATTATGGATCTTAATATTAAGACATTTTCTGTCACAAATGAAACAACTGTTGATGACATGATTGATCTCATTAAGGAAATGTCAAAGGATTTTAACATTACAATCATTGATGACGATGATGATTTCACATCTATTTGTAGTGGAGAAACGTGCGAATATTGTCAGTCTGAGTTGGCAAAAGAGTGGCAAGAGTTTATTAGTGCGTATGATGACGATGACAAGGAATCAGAGGACAACGATGATATCTTTGATGTTCGTGAGGATGATAACGAAAATTACGTCCAGGAGCTGATTGATGAGCTTGACACTCAGTTGAGAAAGTTGTCAAAGAAGCTTAAGAAGGTGGAAAAGGACGTTAAGAAGCTTCTTGATATTGAATCTATCAATGAGGTTTTGGAGCCTGATTGGTATAAGAAGGCTGTTGATGGTTATGTGAAGGGCTGGAAGAAAAACGATTACGATTCGTGAAAACAATAATTCACGTCAATCAACATATTATTAAAAAAAATAAAAAAAGCGGAAATGTTGAACCAGTACTCACTGTAAAAACATACAAAAGCAATGAATATGCACAAGAAGCAATTATCAAAGATAAAAATGGTAATGAAGTAGCTAGAATAGTATATTCACCAAATAAACCATTATCATGTGGCGCACATGTATGGATTGAGACTCAAAATGAGGTAGAAATAATTAATGATCTTATCTGATACAATGGCAAAGACAATGTTCAAGGTAGCATATAAGGCAGCTTCAACAAGTCCTGATACAAGGACTCAAGTAGGAGTTGTTCTTGTCTCAAATAAAAATTTAATGACGCCAGCTTGTAATGAACCTTCTCCTGGCTTTACAATTGATAGCAATGAATATAAAGATAATAAATATGCTATCATGGAGCACGCAGAAAGAAATGCTATTTTTGCAGCGCATAAGAAAAATATTCCTACGGATGGCGCAACTCTTTTTTCTCCGTGGGGTAGCTGTTCTGATTGTGCAAGAGCAATAGTTCTTTCAGGTATTAGAACAGTAGTGCGTCATGTAGAGATACTTGAACAATCATTCCCACGATGGATTGAATCGATGGCCATTGGAGATGAAATACTTACAAGAGGCGGTGTTGATATTATTGAATACTCAATAAAAAATATTGGCGCAAATCCCATTCTCATGGACGGTAATATATGGCAAGCATAACAAAAACATCTGCACAACGAATTACAAAGAAACAAGGACAAACTGGTAAAAATTTTTATTTTGAAAAGCGCAGAGCTGTTTATAACAAAAAGAAAATTGCTACAGTAATACATCCTCTAAAGTATAAATCAACAAATACTGTAGAAAATGTAAGAGTAAAAGAATCATATAAGATTGATAGCAATTCATACTCATTTACATATAGCAATACAGCAACTTATCCACTGTACACCTTTGGTTATCAACAGGTTATCCATAATCCATAAAATATTGTTTTACGAGGATTTGTACAGAAATATTTGTATGATAAATGCTAAATCACCTTGTTTTTAATAATTTTATAAGAAAGTAACCAATGCCGAATGGGAAAAAGCTCAGAACAGGGCCACATAGAGTATCAGACCTGTTCGATCTTAAGAAATATCCTGAATTGGTAATTGTATGGGGAATATTTGTAGGTGATGGTTGCATTACAGGGAGCTATCCTCTTGATTGGAAGACAATAGAAGCTCATGCACATGCATTATATGATGATGAATGGCAAGGGTGGATATGTGTTGCTGATCCAAGAGCTGTAGTAACATCTACAGGAAGGCCTTCTCATACGATATTGCATGAAGTGGGGCATTTAGAATTAAAAAATGCAAGTCATGGTAAGAAATGGTACGATGCTGTGGTACACTTAGGAGCAACAGCAGAAGCTAAGAAATATTATTCTCCTAGAAAAAAGAAAGAGCCACAACATGTCATACATGAAGAATTACATGATGGAACTAACAGCTGATGATGAAGCATCTATGGTTGATTCTATGAGTAAGAATTCTATTCATGCTTGTAAACTATGTGGTGAGATCAAGAATGTTCGTGTTGCATCATTTGCATTTGATGTAATGTTCATCGTTTGTGATAAGTGTAGGAACAATGACTGACTTAGAGTGGCCAGCTGTCTCTTGGGATTATAGAGTAATGTTGTGCGCTGACAAGACATATAGCATCAGAGAAGTTCATTATGATGGTGCAGGAAGCATATGCTGGTGGAGCATGTTTCCTTCTGATCTAGGAAATGCTGGTGATGTAGAAGATCTTTGGGAAGAATATGGTAATATGGGTGATGCGTTTGAAATGCCCATTCTTATGGAAGCTGATTTAGAGAATCAATTTAGAAGCGCAAAATAAAAAAATAATATTTTTTGTAAAAACGCTTGAAACATACAAAATACCTGTTAGAGTAGTAATCAGTAAACAAAAACCAAGGAGTAAGAACATGAGTACGATGCTTGACTTTGATCAATGGGAGGTCAGCCCACTTGACGACACGATTTACAGCATTGACGTTGAGGCACGTTGGAGGGAGCTTCAGGATGAGGCTGGTGAGAGTGACCTTGATGAGTCAGAGGCTAAGGAGCTGAACTGCTTGAGTGATCTGCTTGAGCAGGGTAGAGGGTTCGATGACTGGGAGTACGGTGCAACCCTTATCTCTGATCGCACGTTCATTGAGCACGCACAGAGTTTGGCAGAAGAGATGGAAATGATCCCATCTGAGTACACCTGGCCCATCAGCTGCATCGATTGGAAGAAGGCTGCT
>Ga0164297_10000377_pt1 | contig 55718 bp, 45 predicted proteins | sample GEODES058metaG_FD_113539 | JGI IMG/M metagenome (GOLD analysis project Ga0164297, IMG submission 113539) | Dystrophic lake water microbial communities from Trout Bog Lake, Wisconsin, USA - GEODES058 metaG | ecosystem: Environmental > Aquatic > Freshwater > Lake | place: USA: Trout Bog Lake... | reverse complement strand
TCCCCGGTCAACCAGCAGCATGATGGAAGTAGTGGTGCCGACAACTTTGGTCAGGGAAGCGATATCAAAAAGGTGGTCGGTGGTCAGTAATTCAGGTTCGGCCAGGGGCTTGTGCTCATAATTGAACTTTTGCGCATAGCCGTAGGCCTGGCGGTATAAGACCTCATCACCCTTTTTAATTTCGATGACGGCGCCGGGTATCTTATTCTCGTTAATTTTATCACGAATGATACTATCGATCTGCCGGGTAAGCGCAAGGCGGGAGGCGCTTTGCGCATGGGCATTGATTGCGATAGCGACGATCAGCAGCAAGCAAATATTGGTTCTTAACCTCAGCATAAAATTTACTAATTATTTACTACCAGGCGGAAGATAACCAGAAATCGGACCAGCTGTCTTCCGCATCAGCAACTCGGTAAAACCTTGTTTCACGAAATTGGGTAATTCGCCTACTAATTCAAACCCAAAACGGGTATAAAGTTTTAATGCACCGGTATTAAGCGCACTTACGCAAATAAATAGATTGGGAGAATAACCGAGGATGCGTTTCTCGCAAAACTGTAACAACATTGTACCGTAACCCCGTCCGCGATATTCCTCGCTAACGCACAAAGTTTTGATATAGCCTTTAAAACTGCCTTGTTCCTGCAATATCACAAAGCCCAGTAACTCACCATTCCACTGCAATACAAACGCAGTATTTTCCGCCTTAGCGAAAGGAGCCAGACATTCCTCATAGCTGATGCCCATACTTAACCAGGGTTCGCTGGATTCCATCAAAGCGGCGCATTGCGCAAAATCTGCCGGACTCATGGGCTTTATTTCCGGGTTGATCCTATCGTTGGACATATTTCTTTTGCCTGATCAATATCAAAAATAAAATCGTCAAAAATGCATTCAGCAGGATATTCATAAAGCCAAGGTCGAACTGAAATAACTGCAGAAAAACCAAATTCAAAACCCATGTTAATAGCGCCGCAGATACGCAGGCCACTGGCACCCACTTTTCATGCATTTGCATTTTAGAAAATAAGCCTGTGAGGTATAAACCCAGTATCGGCCCATAAGTATAACCCGCTATTTTGAATATGGTATTGATGATGGCTCCCTGGCTGTTCCAAAAACCCATCACGATTATAAACATCGCCAGGTTTACCCCTAGCAAAACCCGGTTCTTGATCTTCTTTTTATCCTCGGGCGCTTTGCTTTCGATATCCATAAAATCATAGCTGAAAGCGGTGGTAAGGGCGGCGATACAGGCATCAATACTGGCAAAAGTGCTGGCAATAACACCGATAAAAAAGGCAATAGCGCCAACCTGTCCGAAGTAGTGCAAGGTCAGGAAAGGATACAAACCATCAGTATCCGTAAACTGCCCGTTCTGGTGGCTTAGCTTTATTCCATGGCGTTCGGCAAAAAGATATAGCAATACCCCCAGCCCTAAAAACAGGGTTTGTGCCGCCGCAATAAAAAAACTAAAGGTGAGCACATTGCGTTTGGCCCCGGCAGCATTATTAATGGTGAGTGTCTTTTGCATCATACTCTGATCCAACCCCACCAGAGCCACCGTAATAAGCAAACCCGAAATAAATTGCTTGAAAAAATTGGAGCCCGAATGCCAGTCCCAATCAAATAGTTTGGCATAAGGGTGATGCGCAATGGTACTGAACATGCCCCCAACAGTCAGCCCAAGCGAATTTTTAATAGTAAGGATGGATACGATCATGACCGTGATCAGGAATAGCGACTGTAAAGCGTCGGTCCACACAATAGTTTTGATACCCGATTTATTGGTGTAAAGCCAAATCAGCACCAATACGATAATGATGGTGACAAAGTAAGGGATGTGCAGGCCATCAAAAAAGGCATACTGCAATATCTTGACCGACAACAATAACCTAAGCGCTGCGCCAAACGACTGCGACACCAGAAAAAACAGGGAGCCGGTTTTATAGGTCACCTTACCAAAACGGATATTGAGGTAGGTATAAATAGAAACCAGTTTGAGCCGGTAATAGATCGGCGTCAGTACAAAAGCAATAAACAGGTAACCCGCAATGGTACCCAGAATAAACTGGAAATAGAACAGGTTATTATTACCCACATTCCCCGGAATAGACACCAGCGAAACTGCCGATATCCCCGAACCGATCATCCCGAACGCTACCAGGAACCAGGGTGAGGAACGGTCGCCATCAAAAAAGCTGTTGGCCTTGTTATGCCGCGAGGTTAAACGCGCAATAAACATCAGCAAGCCGAAATAACCAAGGATAATATAGAGGATGAGGGAGGGGGTCATTGGGTCATTAGGTCATTTCGTTGGGCTGTCATTGGGGCATTGGGTCATTGGTCATTGGTCATTCGTCATTGGTCATTCGTCATTTAGCTGCGCTGTCATTGGGCATTGGTAATTTTGAAGTTTTTTGGCTGGATCTAATTAAATGCTATTATAAATTCTACCGCGGAAAGAATTAATATTGACAGAACAACCCCTGCAAATACAATTGCAGCCTTTTTTATTTTAATTGTATCCTTTGTTCTAAACCATGAAATTAAATTCAAAGCAACAAACACCATACCTGGGAGTATGATAATTACCTTTAAAATAGTAACTATGATATAAATAGTGCTTTTCATGCTGAAATTGCTGTTAAAATGTTAACAGACAGTGCGGCGCTAAACTGTGTTTAATAAATTCTAAGCTAACTTATTTTGTTGAATTTGAATAGCATCGTTGAATTTTCGCAGTAACAACCTCAACAACATCGCGTAAGTTCTGATTTGACTTTCATTGTTCCTAGGTCGGGCCACCAACGAAAGGTGTTTGGTGCGGGTATCAAACCGCGTGCTCAACCGCTATATGTAATTCCCAATCCTTCACAAATTCATCGATCTGTTCCCTTTGCATACCGGGCATACATATAATATGGGCCCACTCTTTGCCGGAGGCCAGTTGCCATTTCTTTAAAAGCGCTTCACAGGGCTTCGGGATATTAACGGTAAGGGTATTCGGGTTACGCCATACCCTGGGTTCAACCTGCTTCAGTGTTTTTTCGGCATAGGCAGCTACGGCCAGGCAATCCTTTGTGCGCTTTTTTAGGCCTTCGATACCCAATTTGGATATTGTGTACCAGAGAAACAGTGGCGTATGTCCGTTCCGGGAGCCGGATATCGTAGTATCCAGCGAGCCGATATAATCGATGGAACGTGCTATACGGTCGCGGTGGTTCTTTTTGGCAATGACCATCCCACAGGGTATCGGCGAACCAAAGAATTTATGTCCGCTAATGGCAATGCTATCGGCCCCATCAGCAAAATCAAATGCAGGGCGTGGTTCAAGGAAAGCTGCATAGCTTCCAGATAGTGCCCCATCCACATGAATATAATGATGTTGGATAGCCATGTGTTTAAAAATGGCTTTCATTTTGCCCACATCATCGCGGGCCTCGGTCATGGTGGTACCAACATTTGCCAGGATGATCACAGGCATCTGCCGGTTAATGCTGATGGTTTTTTCGAGGTCCTCATAATCTATCTCACCACTGTCCTGCGAACGGATGGCGATATTGGGCATATTCAACAAATGCAGGTTTTTCTGCACGCTGTAATGCGTAGCTTCCGAATAATAAACAATAGCTTTAGGATAGAGCTCGCGCGCCAGGTACAAACCATACAAATTACCTTCCGAACCGCCGTTGGTAACATAGCCCCACCAGTTATCTTCCTCGGCCCTGAACAGGTGCGAAAAGAACGAGATCACCTCCTTCTCCTGCTCCCGCGAGCCAACCGTATAGGTTGAAGGAATAAACGGATCGCCAACATTGTTCAGCGGGAACTGGAGTAAGGGTAATAGCTCGCTGTAATCAAAATCTTTGGCTACCGGATAACCCATTGTCATTGCCGAGGTTTTATTAAACTCCTCCAGCAGGTTTTTGATCACCTGGCTGGTGTTATTGGTGGTTATTTCGATTTCTTGCATTTTGCTACGGGTTTGTAACAATAATTCAGGTTTAGCACCAAAATTACCTGAGCTAAACCGGTACCACCGTGCTGCCAGTCATTTAGAAAGATGATCTTCGTCACACGCAGCAGCACTCCTATTTTCCCATTTTATCAAAATAAGTTTATCTTTAATCGATTGATACAAGCAAACAAGTCAACTCACTATCAATGAGCGCTTCACAAACCACACATTCTGAAACTTTCCGGCATAAAGGCTGGGTTAAAAGCGCCCATTTTGTGATCACTTTTGCCTTTCTGATGCTATTGGTTAGTGGATACGTTATCCTCATGTCGCACCCGCGCCTGTATTGGGGTAAGGCAGGCAACGACCTTACACCTGCGCTTTTTGAATTACCGATCAGCAGAAATTACCATCATGGCGGCTGGGACAAGGCTATTCCATTTAAAAATTTGAAAGGCTCGCAGGTAAGTGCTGCACGTACTTTTGATATTTTTAACGAGAACGGCTGGGGTCGCAGCACGCATTTTTTAGCCGCCTGGTTCCTGATCATCACTGGCTTGCTATACCTCTTGGCCGGCATCTTCAGCGGGCATTTCCGCCGCGACCTGGCACCCGGGCGGGGTGAATTTAGTCTGAAAATACTTTGGCGCGATCTTGTCGCACATTTCCGAAAACAGAGTTCTGCCCCTGGCAAATACGGCTTACTTCAAAAGGTCACCTATCTGTCGGTCATCTTTTTCCTGTTCCCGGTGGTTATTTTAACGGGTTTTGCCATGTCGCCAGCCATTGCAGCCAACTACCCTTTTCTGCTGATTATTTTTTTCGGGCACCAGTCTGCACGTACCATCCACTTTTTTGCTGCGGTATTACTCCTCCTGTTCCTGTTGGTACATGTGGTGATGGTGATCAGAACGGGCTTTAAACGAAACCTTTGGGCAATTACATTCGGTAAATAAAGATGAAAGAAAAACGACTGATAAGCAGGCGACGTGCCATTTTTACCGGCTTAACCTCGGCGGGAGCCTTATTGCTTTCGGGCTGTCTTAAAAAAGCGCCGCCAACCTATGGCAGTATCCTGAGGATAGGCGACGACCTTACCTACCTTGCTCAGCGCGGACTATTATCACAACGGGCTTTGGTAATGGAATACCAGCAAAGTGATATCACCAGTTTCCCGGTGACCGATATCGGCGACCCGGCCAACCCGGCCAGCACCAAAGCCTACAGCAAAGAGTACGAAGCATTGCTTAAAACTGATTTCAAGGATTGGGCACTCACCATTGAGGGTGCTGTTGCTAAACCGGGTAAATACACCCTGGACCAATTGCAAAAGCTTGGCGAACGCACCCAGATCACCCGGCATAGTTGCGAAGAAGGCTGGAGTGCTATAGCAGAATGGACCGGCGTACCGCTGGCCGTCTTATTGAAAGATGCCGGCGTTTTAGCCTCTGCGCGTTATGTTTCCTTTTACGGTTTCGATAAATATGCCGAGAGTATTGATATGCTGGATGCCCTGCATCCCCAAACTATACTGGCCCATCGCATGAACGGAGAAAGCATTCCTGCACGAAACGGCGCGCCATTACCCTTGCGGGTAGAGACTCAGGTAGGTTATAAAAGCGTTAAATATGTGCAACGCATTGTTGTAACCGAACAGTTTGTAGATCCGGCACAAGATATTCAGGCGGGCTGGTCGTGGTACAACGGAATTTAAGAGGCCGCACGCTATTTGGATTATTGACGGGAATATTTAAATTTGATCAACAACCAATAAAACAGAAAATACAATGAAAAAGATTTTATCAGCTGCTGTGCTCTTCGTGGCCATCAGCACCGCATTCGCTTTTAAACCGGGCGGCGAACACCTGAAAGGTTATATCGATGATTCGATGTGTGCTTCCAGCAGTAAGCCAATGTGTACCCCGGAAACCCGTGTTACCTGCGCAAAAAAATGTATCAAAGGCGGAGCCTCGGCAGTATTGGTAGTAGGAGATAAGGTTTACAAGATCAGCAATCAAAAAACGGTGATCAAATATGCCGGTAAAAATGTGACCGTTGATGGTAATATCACTGATGGTAGCATCGAAGTAACCAAAATCAGCGAGGACAAATAATAGAAATTCTCTTCCACTTCAAAAAGATCTCAATTCCCTCAGGATTTGGGATTTTTTTATTTAAAACCACCTTTATCCTCAGTTATCATTCCCGATAACCTGCTAAAACCACTTGCGATAACCATTCCGGTTTCGAAAATTATCTATTGCCGCGTAATGCTGATAAATTACAAATGAAATTCTGATAAAATCTGAAAAACCAGCAATATCAGGTAAAAACAAAGTGCTCTTTTTTAAAAAATAACTAATCAAATCATTCATTTCGCATGGTTTTAGCAACATTTCGCTAAAATTTTTATATTATTTCAAAAATATTCATGATATTATGGTATTTTAGTAGATAATTAACCCCATTCTTCAATTAAAATGAAATTGTATGTTTAAATCTTTACACATTTTCCTTATCGGAGCTATAGTACTTTCCTGTACTTCTGCATTTGCCCAGAAGATCACAGGTAAGGTCACCGGTGGCGGAGGCCCCCTACCCGGCGCTAACGTTAAAGTAAGCCCAGCCAACGCTGGCACCGCTACTGACACAGCTGGCCGTTATACGATCAATTTAAAACCCGGAACCTATTCGATAAGCTATTCGGAAGTTGGTTTTGAAACCAAAACTGTAAACGTAACACTTGGTGCCGGCGAAACAAAATTGATCAATGTCGACCTCGCCGTATCCTCTGCATCACTAAGCGAAGTGGTGGTGGTGGGTAACCGTGGCGGCGGACGCAGCCGTATCGAATCGCCCGTTCCGGTTGACGTGATCAACGTGAATAACCTGAGTGATGTTACTGCTAAACCCGACCTGATGAGCCAGCTGAACCAGTTGGTGCCATCATTTAACTACAATAAACAATCGGGCGCCGATGGCGCCGATGCGATCGACTATGCCAGCTTACGTGGCCTTGGTTTCGACCAAACTCTAGTATTGGTCAATGGTGTGCGTCGTCACCAATCAGCCTATGTAGATCCGGGAGAATCGGCCCGTGGCCGTGGTCAAAGCGGTACCGACCTGAATGCAATTCCGGAAGCGGCTATCGACCATATTGAGATCCTGCGCGATGGTGCATCGGCGCAATATGGTTCGGACGCTATTGCGGGTGTGATCAACATTGTATTGAAGAAAGATATCAATCATTTAACGGTTAGTGCAGGTGTTAGTGGTTATGATGATCAGAAATACAATACCCTGAGTTATTCTGATCCTAAAGCCTATTATACCGGTCATAAAATTGACGGCAGAACCTTAAACCTGGGTCTTGACTATGGTATCGCTGTCGGTAAAAATGGTGGATTCCTTAATATTGGTGCTAATTTTGACGATGGAGGAAAAACTTTCAGGTATGCTCCCGACCAGGGAATCACCCGCGGACGCCGCGCTGCGGGCGACGGCTCGATAGTAGCGGGCGGTGCTATGTTTAACCTGGAAGTGCCAATTAAAGATACCAAAACCGTATTTTATGCCTTTGGCGGTTACAACCATAAATTTTCGGAAGTTTATGCCTATACCCGTAGCTGGAATTATATCGGCCTGCGCGTAAACCCAACAAAATTCCCTACCGATCCAACTACAGGCGACCTGATCTTCGTACCAGGCGTAATGCAAAATGACGCTCCTGCTGGTGCGCCATTCGATCCGAATAATGTTTATTACAATCCGGAAGAGGATGTTTATATCACAGACGTTTCTGCAGCTTTCGGCTTCAGAGGCAAAACCTCAGGTAACTGGGAATGGAATGTGAGCAACAATACCGGACGTAATGACTTCCATTATTTTGGTCAAAATACTTTCAATGCTTCAACACCTTATGTTGCAGGTCAGCCTATCCAAACGCGTTTTGATGATGGTGGCTTTAATTACCTTCAAAATACTACTAACGCTGATATAACCAAACATTTCAGCAATGTATTACAAGGTATGCAACTATCATTTGGTACCGAGTTCAGGTATGAGCGTTACCAGATCTATGCAGGCGAACCAAATTCTTACAACAACGGCGGTGCAACCTTGCCAACCCATGTTACGGGTTCAAAAGGACAGGATTCTATAGTTTACGTTTCAAAAGCACCGGGATCCGAAGGATATCCGGGCTATCAGCCAGGCGACGCCCATACGGCTAACCGTGGATCAGAAGCAGCCTATGCTGAAGCAACGTTTGATGTAACCAAAACCTGGTTAGTTGATATTGCTGAACGTATCGAGAATTATGACGATTTTGGCTTTGTATCCACCCAAAAATTAGCAACACGCTTAAAATTAGCTGATAACTTTAACCTGCGTGGATCTATCAGCACAGGTTTCCGTGCCCCAAGTTTACAGCAAATAAACTTTAGCAATACCAATACTTCAATTGGTTCAGGAGGTGTACTCCTGTATCAAAAAACGGTACCTAATTATACCGATGTTGCCCGTGCAGCTGGTATTCCAAAATTAACCTCCGAGAAATCCACCAACTATAGCCTTGGATTTACCTGGCAGCCATTGAGTAACCTGAACGTAACTGTGGATGGTTATCAAATCGGTATTAAAAACCGGGTAGTGTATTCCGGCGTATACAGTGAGGGTGATAGTGCTTTCGGTGACCCAAATACACCGGGTTCATTGAACAACTTACTGCTAGCAAATTCGATCCAGCAAGCCGCATTCTTTACTAATGCTGTTAATACCACTAACCGGGGTATCGACATTGTAGTTGACTACCGCAAACGTTGGTTGAACCACCACTTCTTCGCTACGTTCGCCGGAAACCTGCAGGAAGTAAATATTGACAAAATAAGTATCCCTGCCTCATTCAGAGGTTCTGGTGGTGATAGCGCTGCGTTTTTCTCAGACAGGGAACAATACTATCTGAAATATGCCGCTCCAAGAGCTAAATTCAATTTAAATCTGGAATATGGCTTTAATAAAATAGCATTCGGCACCCGCTTTACTTATTTCGGCAACGTAAAAGAACTTGGTTTTGGTGAAGTTAGCGCACCTAACGGTGTAGCCGACCCTTACTTCCCTTATGTTCAATTAGATGACGGAAGTGCCGCAGTTCCTGAATTGTTTAATTTCAGTCCGAAAGTAACTACTGATATCTATGCAACTTTCAAACTTGCTAAATACCTTTCATGGGATATCGGCATCGACAACCTGTTTAACGTACACCCTGATGAAGCTGTAGTAAAAGGCTCTTCCAGCCCTACCAGCGGAACCAGTTCGTTTGGCGACAGCAACTCGGGTGGTTCGTTCGAATCTGTACAGATGGGTTTCAACGGTACCAGGTTATTTACCAAACTTAAATTTACTTTCTAAGAATTTATCGCAGCTTGTTAAAAAGCCTGCCAACAGAAAAGCCCTTCAGTAACAAAACTGAAGGGCTTTCTGCATTTCTAATACTGAAAAAACAAAAAAAACTATAATCAAACGGGCTTTATTAATGTGCCGCCCGCAGCACTAACTGGAATCTTTTACTACCATATGAATTGGTATCGGCTTTCAGTACCTGGAACTGATAGTTAGCCGTACGTACATTTAAACTGTCTTTTGTATAAGCATCCTTGATCCAGATCTGAACGTTGGCCGGAATGGTGCGCACATAACTGATCTTAAACAGATAGGTGCCATCATTTTTCGCATGAACATCAAGCTTAATTGGCTTATTTGGTGAATATGGCAAACTGTTAATTGCAAGGTCAGTTCCGTCTGCTGATAGGCTGGCCAAACTTACCTGACCATATCCTGGCATATATTGAGCATCAATGGCAGGATCAAAATTGGGATTAGCTGCTTTTTTAAACAAAAACATGGTTTCATCATTATTGGTGCTGTCTTGTACCAGTTTTAATTTTATGGCTGATAGATTAGCCAGCGTGTCGGGATTAACTGTTTTTGATGCAGATGAACCTGACGAGGCAGTAGAAGACGTATTTGTATTCGATTGTGTTGGGGTAGAAACAGGCGTTGCTGAAGGTGTAATTACGTTTTCCTTTTTGCAAGCCGCCAGTAGCAGAACCGAAGCAAATAATAAAGTAGAAATTTTCATGTGTAAGGATGTTAATGTATGCATTAACTTATAGGCAATTTTAATGCCACCAACTACATATTATTGATTATTAAATAGTTATAAAACCTCTTTTAAAGCTTTGGGGTAGTATGGTACGGGGATTTATATACCAGTTTTGCTGATTTGTTGTGGAATAGTATGGGGAAAGAATACCCCCGGATCTGGCTTGAAAATTTTTTAAAAAAGGGACTTTAAAGCGAAATAAGATAGTTTTTGCCCAATTGGGGAATCTCGTTCAGCAAAAACGAATGGATTGCTGGTGGTTAAGTGATATCAACATCAAAACTGTTGTAAGAAACTCAGCTTAAAAATAAGATGATCTTCCACCTGAGCCTGAACAGGTGCCGTAGCTAATTGCGTGTTTACGCCCCTGTTATAGATGAGGTAGAGATAACTCAATGGTGCAAATTCCCATGCCATACGCAAATTATAGCCGTTTGAATTATTCAACGAATTTTTCTGGTAAATTCCGGTAAACTGTACTCTTGGGTTAAGCGCAAAGCGGCCCTGAAAAATGTAAAGGTTGACCGACTTTGTAGTTTTGTTTATCCCTACCCCCTGAAAATAGTTTTGATTCAACTCACCCAGGAATGATATATAGGGTATGGGTGCAAACTGAATTTTATAATCTCCTGTAAAAAGCCTTCCATTAAAATAGGTTCCATTTGAAAGCGAAATGATGGTATTAACTATTTTGGAAGGGTCTGTTTGGAAATAGATCTGTTGGTTAAAATAATGATAGCTACCCGGACCTATGTCAATATTTAGCGGTGAAAAGCCAGCGCTCAGGTTTTGCCATATTGCATTGAAGCCATATCCAAAAAATCCACCATTTTTAAAATTGAACCAGACAGGAAATACGGGCAGATCGGCTTCTGAGAATTTTCCGGTAGATGCGGTAAAATATAATTCGGGCAATATTCCCGGACCGTAAGAAAGCAGAAATTTTTTAAATGGTAACAGGTTTCCACGATAAAAGAAATTCATACCCGGTGTTGTAGCAATCACATCGCTACGCGAAATAAAACCCATTTGCGGGTCGAAATTTTTGGTAATGAAAGACTCTGTCCACCAAAACTCATGGTAATTGGTATTATCAAAAAACTGCACAATACCGCCAAAACCCCGGGCTCCGGTATTGGTGGTAGTTGATTGCGTAGCCATTGCGTTGAGTGAGCTGGACTCGCTAAAGCGAAAAAATCCATCAATCGTAGTCTCAATATTGGAGGCTCCTGGCTGTTCTTTCAAGGTTACCAGGCCACCGACACGATTCTGACTGCCAAAATTCTTTGAAAATCTGCCAACAAAAAAGTTGGTAGCCGGGCTACCATTGTAAGCTTGCTGTCGTATAGCCATCGCCCCATAGTTCATGGAAAGCGACCGGTAAACAAATCGTCCACCCCCAACTATAGGTATCGGGTTGCCACTGGTATCTAATCCAATATTCCTGCTATTAAAAGGTTGATAACGCATGGAGCCGCCAGCCTGATCTCCATTCATGGTAACCTGCACACCAAACAGTGAAGCATTCTCCAGAAAGAACTGGCGCTTCTCGGGATAAAATACATTAAAACGCGTTGTATTATTAACTTCCTGGTCAACATCAGCCTGGGCAAAATCGGTATTAGCGGTTAGGTCGAGCACGGCGTTTGGGGTGATGGCCCATTTCAGATCGCCACCATATTTTAAACTCGAAGTATGGGAGGGCACGCTGGCACCGAAATTAGTATAGTGATCACCAGAAGCCAGAATATAAGGATCAACGATGATATTAGGCGATGGTGGTGGTGGCTTCAAATTGGTTAACAATCCTGCATAGTTCATATGCGTAGCAGTAAATATTCGCGGATATGGCGAAAATGAGCTGATCTCGTTAGTCAATCTCCGGTTTCGGTAAACGTTAAATCCCCAACGCTGACTTGTATCAGTGCTTTTGGGATAGCGCAGGGTTTTCCAGGGGATAGCGATCTCGGCAACCCAGCCCGAGTCGCTGCGCATGGTGCGTACGTTCCACAATCCATTCCAGTCAACGTCATAATAAAGGTCATCAAATGATAACAGATCGCGTTGCACACCATAGGCATTGGTAGCAAAGACAATGGCATTGCGCTGATCATTAAAAGTATCGAAGGAAAGGTTGACCAGGTCATGTTTGGTAAACTCAAAATCGCGGGCAAAATCGGTCGCCATGATGGCATGTTTGCCTTGAGGGTCTTTACATATTACACCGATATAAAGATATTTCTGGTTATACAGTACTTTTACGATGGTAACGAAACGTGAAGGCTGCCCCTGATAAGGTTCGGCCTGTATAAATTCAGAAGCGCCCGGAGCAAGTGCCCATTCGGCCTCGGATAAAAGGCCATCAATCCTGATATTATTGAATATTTCAACTGCCTTTAGCTGACGCCTAACCGGATTTGGCTTAAATATGTCGGCATCCTGTGCCCGGGCTACTGTCGCAATGCCTATTAAAAGCGAAATGGTAAAAATTCTCAATAGCGACATCATGTGCGTAGGGTGGCTAAAATTAGAAAAATCTGAGAAAATTATTGCTATGGAAGGAGTTTTTGGGGGAAGATCGGAAGTCCGCAAGCCTGAATTATGGGGTTTCCCGCCCGTTCAAGTGTTCCACTTGAACGGGCGGTAGAAGACAGAAAAGAATATATGAATCCTTAATATCTACTATACCCCGGTAAACCGATTGAAGGTTTTCCAGTATTTATCTTTATAGATTTCATAGCTCATCTCTATTTTACCCTTATAATCATCGCATATTTGCTGCGCAACTTTTGATGGAATACGGAAATCACGGCAAGCAAAATAAACTTCTTTGGCATTATTGCCGGTTTCTCTGCCAACATTAAGATAGCCATCAATGTCTTTAAGTTGGGTATAGAGCTTGTTTTCAATTTCCTCCGTTAGCAATTGAGTTGGCTTATCTGGCATACCATTAGATTTTCTTGCATCAAATTTTATTACTACAGTCATTATCCATGGATGTGATGGCTTACTGTCCCACTTAAGCAAGTCGGTATTGATTACAGCTATCAATGGAATACCATTATTATCTAATTCAGATTTAAGTATCGCATGTTCATCATTTTCGATATTATGCCATGTACCGTCATACTTCTCGTTAAATTCTTTCTGTCGCCAGTTTAAATAATCTTTTAGTTTGCTAATTGGTATCAATTCCTGTACAGCTTCAGATTTAGACAAAAAACTGACGTTATCGATAAGCGTTACAAATTCCAATTCGCCCAAAAAATTATCAAGGAAAATATAGCATCCTGTGATTATAGCCTTTTGGTTTACCTCATTAAAATCATCGTGGACTATTGTAATATCGATCTCATCTGGATAACCGGCAACTTCGTTTGCATAGAAATTCATATTGCTCTGAACAAAATTATAGTCAGCCATACGAATATTTACGTCTTTTATATCCAATGCCGGTTTAAGTGCGGTAAACTTCCAGCCTTTTAATTCAGGTGCCGCTTCAACCAGTTCCTCGACAAAAACTATGTTTTCAATGGCACCGTCAGCCGTGATCACTAATTCGGCTGTATCAGCGGCGCATATTCCCGTAAGAAAATAATAGCCATCTCTTAATTCTCCAAGTTTGGGAGATAACTTATCAAAAAAGTCTTTTTCGATATAATTTTCCATGTTGACCGCGTTGAAAAAGGCCCTTTCATTCGTAGCGAACCAATTCCAGAAATCATCATAATTTTTTACAGGTTTGTCTTTTTTGCTAAAAAAGCTTTTTAAAATACTCATATGGATAAGGTTTATTTGAGGTTTGTTGGGCTCAAGTTAATAAATTTGTTACATGAAAATCGCCACCTATAACGTAAATTCCATTAACGCCCGCCTCCCGATCCTGCAACGCTGGCTTACCGAAGAACAACCGGATATTGTTTGTTTTCAGGAGTTAAAAGCTATACAGGAAAATTTTCCTTTGCAGGCAATTAACGATCTGGGATACCAGGCCATATGGTATGGGCAAAAAAGCTGGAACGGTGTGGCGATCATCGCAAGATCGGGCGATGTCGTAGAGCGGCGCAATGTGCTGCCCGGCGATGACGATGATTCCCAAAGCCGCTATATCGAAGCTGAAGTAAATGGCATCATCATTGGCTGTTTGTACCTGCCGAATGGCAACCCATACCCGGGTGAGAAATTCGATTATAAACTACGCTGGATGGAGCGCCTGCGCCAGCATGCGGCCGACTTACTGGCTACCGGTAAGCCAGCAATTCTTTGCGGCGATTACAATGTGATCCCTTCTGAAATTGACGCCTATAAGCCCGAAAACTGGGTCAACGACGCCTTGTTCAGGCCCGAGAGCCGTGAAGCTTTTTACAAACTCATCGACCAGGGTTGGTCCGATGCTATCCGGCAGCTTTACCCTCAGGATACGATATATACTTATTGGGATTATTTCCGCAATGCCTATGGGCGGAATGCCGGTTTGCGTATCGATCATTTTTTATTGAGTCCGCAACTGACTGTTCGTTTGAAAGCAGCCGGTGTAAACCGCAATGTTCGGGGCTGGGAAAAGAGTAGCGATCATGGTCCGGTTTGGATTGAACTGAGCGAATGATCAACACAGTATACTTTTTTGCTGTCAGATCGCATTTATCGGAAAAGTTCTAGTTCGTCTTTTTCTTTTGGTAGAAAAATAGTGCCCCCCTCTTTAAATAAACTGACATTAGCTGGTGATTACAATCATATACAGAAGTGCCTGCGGTCATTTCAGTTCAGGAATACCAGTGATATGTTTGTATTGTTGTATATGTTTCATCATAATGAATCATATTCCGGCAATAAAAAAAGCTCTGTTGCTGTAATTTTTAACATGGATACCAAGTCATGGCGTGGGATACCAGATTTAATGATCCCTGTTTTGTTTTGTTGATTGATGTAATACCCCGATGCGCTTAATACGCCGGGGTATTTTTTTGCTTTATTTATATGCCGTCGGTTTGAAGCGCTTTGCAAGAAGTCCGGTTGCTTGTTGAATATCGATATCAGCTACGGTGACGCCAGAGGTACGGTAAGGCTGAACTGCTATACAGTTACCATCCGGCGCGATAATGGCACTTGCCGATTCAGGGTACCTGGAAGCGTAATTAGAAGTGGCAAAATAAATGGTGTTTTCCATCGCGCGCAGCATTTGCGCCTTTTCATAATAGGGATTGGCTTTGTGCCCCCATTCAAACAGGTTGGGACCCGATATTTCACTTGCGGTAAAATTGGGGTGAAACACTACCTGTGCACCGCGTACCGCAGCCCAGCGGGTTGCCTCAGGATATCTGAATCCTTCATGACAAATAGTGATGCCGAATTTAAATCCCCCATCCTCAAAAAGCTTTCGTTCACTTCCTGCTTCCCATATTTGATCTTCAGAGGGATCGAGCTGATTTTTTGCCTGATAACCAAGTAGTTCTCCTGTTGCTGAAATAACATGCGCTACGTTTAAAAACCTATCTTCATCGTACCAATCCATTGGCAAAATAATGGCTATTGAATATTTTGCAGCTATTTCGCTTACAGTATCTAAAGCTTGCTTCAATTGAACTGCTGTATATTTTTGTGGTTGATATTCCGCGGCAGGATATCCGGGAAGAAAGGATTCGGGGAAACAGATTATTCGGGCATGTTGATCAGCGGCATCTTTTGATAACTGCCTTACCTGTTCAATGCCGTCTTCCAACGATCTGGGATATACAGGTGATGCTACTGCTATTTTCATTTCCCGAAAATAAAAAATCAAACACTAACGACAATCGCTATGCGCTTTAATAGTTTCAACCTTTTTTCAGCACATAAAAAAACATATCTCTGCTTTGCTCAAAACCGGCTTTCTGATATACCCTGATAGCCCCTGAATTATTAGCCCGTACATGCAGGTATGGTATAAACCCGTTTAACTGTATTCGCTTAGCCTGATGCTGTACCAATTGGTATGCGTACCCTTTTCCGGTATGATGAGGATGTGTGCATACGGCACTAATTTCGGCAAACTGGTAAGCATGCAAACGCTGGCCAGCCATTGCAACAAGTTCATTTCCTTCAAATATCCCGAAATAGTGTCCAAAATCTATCGTCCGGTTGGCAAAAGGCCCTGGATTGGTAAGCCTGGTTAAAACGAGCATTTGCGGTACATGTACTTCGGTTAGCGGAACTGGTTTGGCACTAAAATCATCAGTTGCTACAGGCCTTTCGCAAACCATTTGAATTCCTTTTACAAGATCAAGTATCTCCCATTGCCCCGGGATTTCAATTTCGGTTGAGGACATGAACAATGCCGGACGGTCGTCTGGAAAAACTTCGTACAAAAACTGAAAATTTTCGGGTGTATTTGCCTCCATGGCTGCAAATGGCGAGACTTCCTTATTGAAGTATTTCGCCTTATCATTACCCAAACCCAGGTTTTTATTTCCTGAATTAAGTGCGTGCCAGGCAGGGCTTTCCAGTATATGTTCCATCGGCACAAACCTAAATAATTACATTGATGATGTAGCAAAGCAACACGGTAATTAGAACTGTTAAAAAAACCTAGCCTGCATTGTAATTTATTGTAACAAAACCGTTACAATTACGTTATAAGTACTGTAAAAAAGGGTTCCCTAATGCCCTTTTGGATATATAATACCATTAAACCCCTTAATAGCATCTATTAGGGGTTTTTCTTTGCAGCTTGAACGAATTCGGCACAGACGGGCCTGCAGGCCACCGTGTTTTTGTAAATTTGTCGCGTGCCTGCCTCAAACAACAATTCATGGATCAACAAAGCTTCGGGGCCATCGCGTAAGCCTGTATCGCCCAAAAAACCTGTTGGCCGTAAAAAGAAAAAGAAAAACACCTGGCCGGCCTGGATCAAATTATTTATTGCGGCAGCCGCTATCATCCTGCTTTCGCCATTTTATTACGGCTATGTTGTTCGGTTTTTCGTTTCCTCCTGGCGCTGGGTGAGGGATATAGGCGAAAATCCGCACTACCGAACTTACAAAAGTTTTAATATCAGGATACCGGATAAATATAGCATACACGGTATCGACGTTTCGTATGCGCAAGGTAATATCGATTGGCAAAAAGTAAAAACTATGGAAGACGATAGTGTAAGGATCACCTTTGCTTTTATTAAAGCAACTGAGGGTATCTTATCTGTCGACCCCTATTTTCAGCGCAACTGGCGTGAAGCTGCGAAAGCTGGTATCATCTGTGGCGCCTATCATTATTTCAAACCTTCCAAAAGCGGATCATTACAAGCCAGATTTTTTTTACAAACCGCAAAAGCCGAAAAAGGCGATCTGCCGATGGTAGTTGATGTTGAAGAATTAAATAGAGTCAGCCCCGAACAAATGCGGAGGCAGCTGAAAGATTTCCTGGATTATATTGGAAAGAAAAGCAAAGTGAAACCCATCATTTACTCAGGGCTTAGTTTTTACCATGATTATCTTCAGGGTTATTTCGATGAATATCCCTTGTGGGTTGCCAAATATGACCAACCCGAACTGGGACCTGCAGGCAATAAACAATGGATCATCTGGCAGCATTCTGACAAAGCTACCATAACAGGCATCAACCATGTAGTTGACTTTGATGCGTTTAATGGCGATAGTTTGGCATTCCGTCAGTTATTGATCAGGTAAAAAAATTGCAGACGTTAATTTAATAACGTACAGAATATCTTTATATTCAACCTAAATTGATCTCAATTAATTGATGATTCAGGCTCAGGCCTGTTCAATTGACCCTAAAAAAATGGATACAAAAGACCCGGCAACCTCCGATCGCGAATTGCATTTGAACAAAATACTGGATGCGCCAATAGAGCTGGTATGGCGCGTTTTTACGGAGCCAGATCACCTGGCCAACTGGTGGGGTCCGGATGGTTTTACCAATACGATAGAAACCATGGACGTTAAACCCGGCGGCGATTGGGTATTGACCATGCATGGCCCCGATGGCAAAAACTATAAGAATCGCGCAATATACCGCGAAGTGATACCATTGGAGAAAATAGTGTTTGATCATTTTGCACCAGATTTTACCACCACCCTATTATTTGAACCCCGGGGAACCCAAACCAGCCTCAGCTGGAAGATGGTATTTGAAACTGTTGAGTTATTCACTATTGTAGTAAAAACCTTTAAAGCAGATGAGGGGCTTGTACAAAATATAAATAAACTGGCCGATTACCTATTAAAGGTCCATTAACAAAAAAAGCATTTGAAAGGGTTAGTACCCGGTAAATGGCATGCTCCGGGTTGAAAAGTTTAGGCATTTCCTAAAAAAACTTTAGATTTATCGTTCAAATGCCATCAATTATTAACCAACAAACCCAAAACCAGTACAACCAACCATGAAATCGACAAAAATTTTATTCTGGGTATTCACCGTTTTGCTTCTCTTTGTAATGGTGTCATCGGCCCTGGGCACCTTTTTTTCATCGGCACAATCTGAAGCATTTGCCAAAACAGTAGGTTTCCCGGTATACCTGTTCAAACTGCTGGCTGTTGCCAAAATATTGGGTAGCATAGCACTGGTTACTCCTGGGTTTAAACGTTTGAAAGAGTGGGCATATGCAGGTTTTACTTTCGACCTGATAGGTGCGTCTGATATATTTATCAATAACCATGCACCTTTGGCCGACTGGCTTCCTTTTATAGGTGCTGGCTTTGTATTTTTAATAGGCTCTTACGTTTACTTCCGGAAATTAAGTAGCGCAGCATAATCAATAAGCAGGCGTTAACCGGATGCTACTTCTTCAAGGTATCATTTAAATACCTGAATAATTCTTATTCCGAATTATAACAAATCAACCGTTTTTAAGTTAAACCTGATACATTACCTATACCATTGAAATAACCTTTATATACAGAGCCTGGCAATAATGATTAAATTACCCCTGTTATTCATTCTGCTTTTAAGTTTATCAACTGCAGTTTTCGCCCAGTCAGATTGGCAATTAACCAAAAGTGATGACGGCATCCTGATCTATACCAGACGGGTCCCCTCAACAAAATTCAAAGAAGTTAAGGTTAATTTTGAAGTTGATGGCACCGCCGATCAGCTGATCAATGTATTGCAGGACGTTACACACCAAAATACCTGGAGCTATGGTACTAAGAGTACACGCCTCATCGGTAAGAAAGGGAATGATACTATTCTTTACTATTCTGAGATCGCTTTGCCCTGGCCACTTAGCAACCGCGATCTGGTTATTCAACTTAGTTTTGCAAAAGACAGCTTAAATCATGTATTGCACATCAGGGCTAAAAGTTTGTCGGGTGTACTACCTAAATATCCTGACCTTGTAAGAATTCCCTATTCACTAGCCACATGGGAAGTACTTCAATTACCCGGCAAAAGACTTAAAATTGAATATTTTTTGAGCGCCGACCCCGGAGGAGCACTGCCGGGCTGGCTTGTAAATATGGGGGCAACTGTTGGTCCAAATAACTCATTCAGGAAGTTGCGGGAAAAGATAGCACAGCTAAACCACCACAAGCCGGATTAATTAATATTTAATATTTACCGATCTATTGCTTAAATCAAAACATTTTTTAGTTAATTTAGTTACATTTCTGAATAAAACTACTAAAAATGTCAAAGCGGATTTTGATCATTGAGGATGACGAAGACATTTTACAGGTTCTGGAAACCGTCCTTGTCCACAATGATTTTGTTGTGAATGGACTGGAACGTACAGATGATATTCTGGAAACGGCACAGAAGTACGCACCCGATCTGGTGCTAACTGATTATTTACTATGGGGAACCAATGGCGGAAAGATCTGCCAACAGCTAAAAAGCAACCCTGAAACTACCCATATACCTGTCATATTGATCTCGGCATACCCCGATCTGGCGGCATCTCACGGTCATTTTGGTTTTGATGCCTTTATTCCCAAGCCTTTTGATATAAATGTACTGGTTAACAAGATAAATGAATTGCTTGATCGAAACGCCTCAAAGGGAAACCTGGGTTTATAATTACTTCGAGAAAGCTTTTTAACGTTACATTGCTGTCGTTTAAAGTTTTACTGTTACTTTACATTCTGGTAAAATAACATTTTTAAAATGCCGCCGTTAAATAAAAAACCGGCAACGGAATGCTTAAATCGCAAGATTTTGATTTTGAAAACCTGGTGCTTTGCTACTGGTTTTCAAAAATGCCGCAATATCCCGGTAAAACTTATAAAATGAAATACCCCTGTCTAACGCTACTTATTCTCTTATTCCCTTTTGTTGCAATTTGTCAGAATACCATTGTTAGGGGTACCATTACAGATGCGCAAACCAATCAGCCATTACCTTTTGTAACTGTTGGATTTCCGGGCACCTCAATAGGCACAACCAGCGACAATAACGGGAGGTACCGTATAGAAACCGGCAAATCATATACCCAGTTAAAATTCAGTTTTGTAGGTTATAAGCCAATAGTCCGTACCATTGTTGCCTATAAGGAACAAACTATCAACGTAAAATTACAGCCTGATGTGCAATCATTAGCTACGGTGACGATACATTCGGGAAAGAAGCAACGCTATCGCAATAAAGACAACCCGGCAGTCGAATTGATCAGGCAGGTGATCGCCCACAAAGACTCCAACCGGATGCAGAGTTATAACTATACCGAGTACGAGCAATACGAAAAACTGCAGTTTGCTTTTATCAATGTTTCCGACAAGTTTTTCAAGGGTAAACTAACCCATAATTATAAATTCCTGTATGATAACCGCGACACTACGGCATTGCCGGGAAAATCGCTGTTGCCTGTGTATCAGGAAGAAAAAACTACGCAAACTTTTTACCGCAAAGATCCTCAAAAGACCAAAAAAATAGTCTTAGGCGAAAAGAAAGTAAATGTGGTAACCTTCGTAGATGAAGATGGCGTTAACAGTTACCTTAACCGAATGTATAACGAGGTTGATATTTATTCAAATAATATCTTCCTGATGACCAACCAATTTCTGAGCCCTATTTGTGATGCGGCACCCACGTTTTACAAATTTTTTATTACCGATACCATCGAAGTTAACAACCAAAAACTGGTTGAACTGAGTTTTACCCCACGTAATGGCAATGATATGCTTTTCGAAGGACTAATATTTGTAACGCTCGATGGCAAATATTCGGTTCAAAAAGCCCGCTTATCTATCAACAAAAACATCAACCTGAACTGGGTAAAAGACATGCAGATCGATCTTGATTATGAGCCAAACCCTGATGGCCGTTATCATTTGGCAAAAAGCGATATGAAGGCCAGTTTTGGTCTGGCAAAAAAAGGCGATAAAGGCATATTCGGTGAACGCACCATTGCGTATAATCATTACTTCATTAATTCGCAAAGAGCAGATAGTACTTATGCAGGGCCTGACCTGGTGATACAGCCCGGGGCAATGAATAGAAACGAGGCATTTTGGTTGAGCAGCCGCGGACGCGATACGCTTACTACCATCGAAGCGAATGCCTATAAGAATATTGATAGCCTTCAGACCATTCCATCGTTTAAACGAACAATGGCTGTTATCAATCTGTTTGCAGTAGGATTTGTACAAGCCGGTCCGGTAGAAATTGGACCAATGGGTACATTTTACAGCTTTAACCCGGTTGAACGTTCGCGTATCAAATTTGCATGGCGCACTACCGATACCTTCAGTACGCGGTATTACCTGGAAGCCTATGGTGCTTATGGAACAGGTGACAGGCAGCTCAAATATCTTTTGAGTGCGGCTTATTCGCTGAATAATCATTCGATCTATAAATTTCCGAATGATTATATCAAAGTGTCGACCCAGTACGAGATCAAGATCCCGGGTGAAGAGCTGGCTTTTGCACAACCCGATCAGTTTTATAACTCGTTTACGCGGGGTGTCAATAATAAATTCCTGTACAACCAGTATTATAAAGTTGATTATGTGCACGAAATGGAGAACCATTTCTCCTGGTCGCTCGAATTTAAAAACTGGAGGCAAACACCTGCAGGCTCATTGTATTTCAGCAATACCGTCAATGGTTTGTCTAATACTATACCCAACATCACTACTTCTGAATTTGCTATTGGTCTTCGTTATGCACCGCATGAGCAGATATTTCAGGGGAAACTGTATCGCATAGATATCCCGACTAAATACCCTGTTATGTCACTTTCATATCAACAGGATATCAAAGGACTATTTGGTGGCCAATACGGTTACCATAACCTTTATGGGCGAATTGACAAGCGCTTTTACCTTTCTCAGCTGGGTTATGCTGATGTTACGGTTGAAGGCAGCGAACTTTTTGGCCAGGTGCCTTTTCCGCTGCTTGACATTCACCGGGCTAACCAGACCTATACTTTCGACTTTGATTCATACAACCTGATGAACTTTCTGGAATTCGCCAGCGATCATTATGCTGATGTAAAAGTGGATTATAACCTGAACGGATTCCTGTTAAATAAAATACCGCTGATCAAAAAACTCAAATGGCGCGAAATAATCTCGTTTAAAGTGCTTTATGGTGGATTAAGGGACGAAAATAATCCATCATTGCATGCTAACCTATTACAATTCCCGCTTGATCAAAATGGAAAGCCACAAACCTTTACGCTGGGTAATAAACCCTATGTTGAAGGTGGTATAGGAATAGGTAATATCTTAAAAATTTTCCGCATCGATCTGGTTGAACGATTTACCTACCTCGATAACCCTAATATTTCAAAACTGGGGATCAGAGCAAGTGCCTGGTTTGATTTTTAACTATTGGTATTAAAGTATATTTATCCCACAAATCATTCGTTTTAGGCAATATAAAAATGGCCCTGCAAGTTAATGCAGGGCCATTTTTATCATATAAGTTTGAATTCTTCCGACCTAAAGTTTTACGAAGGTACGTTGCCCAACCAGGTGATCGTTATTATCAATAACCTGCAGGATATAGCTGCCAGGTAATAGGTTGCTCACATCATTCTGCCAGTTGGTTTGGGTAGTGGTTGCAGTTTTTACAATTATACCCGTAGCATTTACTATTTTGATATTAAATACAGTGCCCCCGGAAGCAGGTTTTGATGCCAGATTAGTGCCAAGCCCATTATTGTTTGCGTTTGAACTGGTATTGAACGGAACTGTAATAGCCAGATTTAGCTGTCCTTTAGAAGGATTTGGATATAGTGCTATATTGTTGGTCAGGGCATTCGGGTTAGCATACATCAGCGTAACTACATTGGAATAACTGATATTACCATTCAAATCCTGAATTTGCAGACGGTATTGATTGCTGCTAAGTGGCTGTGTGTCCCATAGGTTATAGCTTCCGGCTCCGTTAGAAGGAAGACCGCCTACTATGTTAAATGTCTTACCACCATCGGTACTGCGCTGTAAGGTGAAGTGCGTATAATTTTCTTCATTTTCTGTTGACCAAAGCAGCTTCGAGCCCTGAGCCGTTTTTTCACCCCCAAATTGCAATAAGTGTACGGCCAATGCCGGATCTTGCCTTATAACCAATTGGAACCGATTTGCTCCCTGGCTTGCAGTATCAGAAGTAATGTTAAAAGCATAAGTGGAATCATGACGCATGTCGAGCGAATCCTTTCTGAAATTATCTTTTAACCAAATCTGGTATATTTTTGAAATTGCCGATACCTCGGTAAGATTGAGCTTGTAGATGCCGGTATTACGAGCCGTTACATGTAATGGTATAATGGTTTGCTGGCTGCCCGGCAATGGAAGTTTATTGATCGCTAAACGAACATGATCTCCTGAATAACTTGACAAGCCCAGCTTACCATTGCCAAGTTTGTAAGGTGCGTCTTTAATAGCCGAATAGTTGGTGCTTGCACCGGATATGAAGCCGATATAGGTATCGTCGTTATTAACAGAATCGAGTGCCATTTGCACACGAATATGCGGTTCAACATTAGGGACACCAAGTGTTGCCATCTGACCCGGTGTGCTCATAAACAGGTTAAGTCCGGTCAATTGGGCCGATGTTTTAGCCGATTCATTGAATATAAGCTGTGGGCCGCTGCTGCCTGTGGCAAGCACAAAAAATCCTTCACCACTTACAATATAACGGCGGCCGTGGTTGGTATATACCCCACCTTTTTGATAGGTATCATAATTTTGCGTAGCAGGATTTAGCTCGTATACGGTAGTGCTCACGTTGTTTTCGTACAAACCAGTAGTAGTGCTGCCATTGTTCAACTGTTCCCAGTCGATTGAGCAGGCATAGGGATTACCTACCATGTTGAAACCCCGGACACTGAAATTTGTACCTGTTCCGGAACCGGTATAATTAAGGTTTGTTGAGCCCGGAGTATACCATTCAGAAACTATTACCTGGTTTTGATTCAGTGTCCCTGTGGCTGTTAAGGTAGCCGATACAGGCGAAGTATAAGTGGTGGTTGTTTCAGTTGCAAGTGAAGCCGATGCTCTGTTTCCTCTGAAGAACCATAGATAGCCAACACCGGCAGGAATATTAAAGGTGCCGGAAGAAGATTGCCCGGTTACCCCATAGTTATATACCGGCGAATTATTGATAGCACTTACACCCCAGAAATTACCGCTGATAAACGTGGTGTTTGAGGGCGTCTGATCTTCGCGGAAAAGATAAATAGTTGGATTTCCGGTTTTATCAAAACCACCACCTGCTGCACCTGTAAGATAAATACTGTTCTGCAGATAATTGATGCTGGTAACGTTGTTGGCACCTACCGTTGCCGTATAAACCGGCGAAGCGCCTAATCGGTATCCTCTGTATCCTGCGCCTCCGGTGATATAACGCTGCACATTAACATTACCCGTTATAGAAGGCCCCGACATTGCCAAAACCGAAGCTGACCCTGTAGCGTCTGAATTAAGCGTAAGGTTTCCATTAGCAGCCAAAATTGTTGCAGCGTTTGTTCCGCTAATATTCAAAGTACCGGTACTGGCAACATGCATGGTACCACTGGCTATTGTCTTAGTTCCAATACCACTGAAAACCACAGTATAAAATGTTGTTCCGTTGGCACCGCCTGCAGCAATTGATTGGGTAGTACCATTAAAATTTACGGTAGGACTATTCAAACTAACATAATTTGATGCGTCATTAGCCAGGGTATTGGTAAAATTACCCGTGATATTCAAATTACCTGCTGCTGCTGTTTTGATGCCACTACCTGAAAACGCTATACTGTAATAGCTTACCCCGGATGCAAGACCGGTTATGGCACTGCTGGTATATACCGTTTGGGCTGCGCCCGAATATTGAACGGTGGCCCCGGCATTGTTAAAACTTACAGTATTTGTACCTGTAGCAGATAAGCCTGATAGCGCCGTTGCATTGGCCAGCGACAAGGTACCACCGGTAACATTGATGGATGAGGTTGCGCCTGCTGCATTTGTAGTTTGGAAGAATCCGGTTAGCGTAGTAGTGCCACCGGTTACGTTAAAGGTGGAGTTTTCGGTATAAGAACCTGGCTTGGATGAAGTAAGTGCTATATTGCCCGTTACATTCAAATTGTTAATCGATGAAGTCAGTATGCTTGTATAGGCATAGGCATTAGCTGTATTTGAAATGATATTTAGACTTCCAACATTGATTGTACCCGCACCCGAAAGTGTTTGCGTATAGCCATTGCTCGAACTGGCATCGCTCTGAACGGTTAGTGTTGTTATAGTTAATGATGCCCCGGTTTGTACAGCAATACCGCCCGCCTGGCCTCCCAGGTTGCCTATTTGTACGGTACCAACACTTAATGCGCCATCCGCCGTAAGTACTGTCGGGAAATTAGTAAAGGCCCGGTTTACGCCGATATAAGCGGTTTCACCTGCTACAGGTACGTGGTGACTGAGCCAGTTTGAGGAAACGTTCCAATCTGTGCTGGTGGTTCCGATCCAATCGTTCGACTGAACGCAGGAAAGGGTAACTGTTGTAGCGCCGCTGCCCGTAATATTATAAGCCGTAATAGTATACGTAGTTGGCGAAAAAGTAGTAGTTGGCGTACCGGTTATCTGACCTGTTGACGTATTGAAACTTAAACCCGCAGGCAATGGTGCGCTGATATAATATCCTCCCAATGCCGCATATTCTTTAACGGTATTGTTGGTGAAGTCAGAAACATAGAGGTTACCATTACCGTCGGCAACGAAACCTTCTACGTCGTTAAAACCAGAAATGGTATTTAACAATACACCCGATGAGCTATAGATCTTTACCTGATTATTATGCGAGTCGGCTACGAAAACGTCACCAGAAGGGTCGCAGGCAATAGCAAGCGGATCCTGGTAACCGGTACTGAAAATACCCTGGTAAACACCTGCTGAATTGTATTTGGTAACATAGCCCTTGTTAGTACCTGCCTGGTCAAGAGCACGGTTAAGTACATAAATATTACCTGCTCCGTCAACGGTAACACCGTCCGACTCATCCATATTTGCATTGGAAATAGTCTGCAACAAAGTACCCGAAGTACTATACTTGGTAACCGAGCTGGTATAAGGTGAAGAATAAACGTAGGTTGCGATATATAAATTATCTGATGGATCGATACTGATACCCAATGGGTGACTCAGACCCGAAATGATAGTACTAACATAAGCACCAGAGGAGTTGTATTTATAGATCGCACCGGCACCCGTATCCTCTACATAACAGTTTCCTGCCGAATCGAATACAATGCCTTCGCCGTTGGATATTGACTTGCCGGTAGTATACGTACCGAGATAAGTGTGACTTGAATTCCAGCGACTAACGGTACCATTGTTATAATTAGCCACATAAATATTACCCGATGCATCTATCCACATCAAACTTGGGCCGCTTAGCGTAGCGCCTGTCAATGAAACACCTGTTGATGAATAAGAATATCCGGTTACCGCACCTCCCGTATTGTTTGGTGACATGGTGGTCATCGGTGCATTCAAAGTAAGCGTTACTGTTGATGGCGAATAACTGATAACAGGTGCATGCGGGCTAACGGTTATAATTACCGTACAACTTGCGCTACCTGATGCGTTAGTGGCTTGTATTGTAAAGGTGGTTGTGGAAAACACAGCAGATGGTGTACCTGAAATTACACCGGTAGTTGCATTTAATGTCAAACCGGCAGGTAACGAACCCCCTGCGGTTACAGACCAGTTGGAAGATGCTCCACCCGTATTGGTAGGTGTTGCAGGTGTTATGGTAGTACCCACGGAATAACTCAGGGTATTTGGTGAATAGCTGATAACCGGTCCGGTATTGTTGATAGCGATCGTTATAGATGCAGTACTGCTTCCGGTAGCATTGCTCGCAGTGATTGTATATGATGTCGACGCCGATGTTGCCGTTGGTGTACCTGTAATAGCACCTGTAGAGGTATTGAAGGATAATCCCGCAGGTAAGCCCGGACTAATTGACCAGGTGGTAACCGGGCCACCGGTATTCGTTGGCGACCAGGTTGAAATTGCTGCGCCAACCGAAAAAGTATTGGATGCCGGCGAGTAGCTGATAGCCGGTCCCTGTGGGTTTACAGTAATAGTAATACTGGCTGTTGCACTGCCCGCGGAATTGCTGGCCGTTACTGTATAGGAAGTAGTTGCAGAAATTGTTGTTGGGGTGCCGGTAATGTTACCGGTACTTGTATCAAAATTTAAACCCGAAGGCAAGGCTGCACTGATAGACCAGCTTGTAGCAGCGCCACCGGTATTGACTGGGGACCATGTAGTAATTACGGTACCCGTTACAAAAGTATTACTGGCAGGGGTATAGCTAATAATTGGCGGCGTTGGGTTTACACAGCTCAAAGTAAGGTAAGTTGTACTTGTACCCCCATCATTATCGGCAGAAATTGTATAAACTGTTACCGGAGAAACAGCAGTAGGCGTTCCTGACACAATACCGGTTGAGGTATCAAATGTTAGTCCTGCAGGTAAAGCAGGTCCAATAGTCCAGCTTGTTGGTGTACCTCCGCTATTGGTTGGCGTAAGCGATGTGATTGCAGTACCAACGGTGTAAACATTGGTCGATGGCGTATAACTTACCACCGGAGGCAGATCATTTACGGTGATCGTAATTGCCGCCGAACCGCTGCCACCTGTATTGGTAGCCGTTACGGTATAATTTGCGATTGCTGCTATAGCTGTTGGGGTGCCGGTTATTACCCCGGTTGTTGTATTTAATGTTAAGCCGGCAGGTAATCCGGGGCTTATTGCCCAGCTTACCGCTGCTCCACCGGTATTAGTTGGCGACCAGGCACTTATTACCGTACCGTTTGTATAAATATTTGCAGTTGGTGTATATGCAATGATTGGTGGCTGTGGGTTTACGGTAATCGTAACAACCGTCGATCCGCTGCCGCCGGCATTGGTTGCCGTAACTGTATATGCTGTTGAAGCACTAAGCGCCGTAGGTGTTCCTGAGATTATACCGGTGGCTGTATCAAATAATAATCCAGCAGGTAACGATGGACTAATTGACCAGCTGACCGCTGTGCCACCCGTATTGTTTGGCGATAAGGGGCTTATTGCAGTTAATAAATTGTAATTATTGACTGCCGGACTATAGCTGATTACAGGTGCAGGCGGATTCACAGTTATATTGATCGCAGTAGTAGCAGTTACTCCGCCATTGTAATTGGCAGTGATGGTATAACTGGTCGACGCTGAGATCACTGTTGCCGTCCCGGAGATGACACCGGTGCTGGTATTAAAATTTAAACCGGTTGGCAAGGCTGTGCTGATTGAATAATTTACCGGGCTGCCTGTTACTGCTGGTGTTAAATTGGATATAGACACACCAGTGGTATAAGTATAAGGCGAACCTGTATAACTGATAGTTGGTGGCAGTACAGTTACATTGATGATGGCCGTAGCTGTTACACCACCGTTATAATTAGCAGTGATGGTATAACTTGCAGCTGCGGAAGCTACTGTTGGCGTACCAGATATAACCCCGGTTGCGGTATTGAAAACTAAACCTGTTGGCAAAGCAATACTGATGGAATAACTTAATGGGCTACCTGTTATTGTTGGTGTTAAAGCAGAAATTGCAGTGCCACTATAATAGGTATAAGGCGAACCGGCATAACTGATGGTTGGTGCCAGTACTGTGATATTGATGGTTGCCGTTGCATTTGGACCTGTAGCATAGTTAGCAGTTATGATATAACTGGCTGCTGCGGCTGTTACAGTTGGTGTTCCTGTAATTTGTCCATTGGTAGTATTTAGTGATAAGCCGGCAGGAAGACCTGGGCTAACCGAATAACTTGACGGTGTACCGCCCACCGTTGTTGGTGTTAGCGTTGAGATAGCCGTTCCCTGATAGTAGGTGAAAGGTGAACCAGTATAACTGATAGTTGAAGCAGTAACTGTGATTTTTATAGTTGTATTGCCACTACCGCCTGCATTGGTTGCTGTAATGGTGTAGGTTGTTTGTACCGATGCTGTTGAAGGCGTTCCGGTAATGGCACCTGTAGAGGTGTTGAACGACAAGCCTGCAGGTAACCCCGGACTAATAGACCAACTTGTTGCCGCACCACCGGTATTGCTTGCATTTAGCGTACTGATCGCAAGACCTGTGTAATATGAAAAAGGTGAGCCCGTATAACTGATCACCGGTGCAGGTGGATTTACAGTTATATTAATGTTTGCTGTTGCCGTAACTCCACCACTGTAATTTGCCGTAATGGTATATGCAGTTGCTGTAGAAGTTACTGTCGCAGTTCCTGAAATAACACCGGTAGTGGTATTGAACGAAAGTCCGGTAGGTAGCGCTGTACTGATCGAATAGCTGGTAGGTGTGCCGGTAACACCAGGCGTTAAATTTGAAATTGCAACACCTGTAGTGTAGGTATAAGGCGAACCTGCATAACTAATAGTTGGTGCCAGTACGGCAATATTGATGGTTGCTGTTGTCGAAGGGCCTGTTGAATAATTGGCAGTTATGGTATAATTGGCGGCCGCAGCTGTTGCCGTCGGTGTTCCGCTGATCTGTCCATTGGTAGTATTAAATGATAAACCAGCAGGAAGACCCGGGCTAATCGAATAACTTGTTGGTGTACCACCTACCTTTGTTGGCGTTAACGTTGTTATCGCTGTGCCCTGGTAATAAGTAAAGGGCGATCCGGTATAACTAATGCTTGATGCCAAAACAGTTATGTTGATGGTTGTTGTTCCGTTTCCGGCAGCATTGGTTGCTGTAATCGTATAAACTGTCGCACCCGAAGCCGCAGAAGGCGTACCAGAAATAACACCTGTTGAAGTACTGAATGATAAACCGGATGGTAAACTTGGGCTAATCGAATATCCTGTCGGACTGTTGGTAACTGTTGGCGTTAAGTTTGAAATCGGAAGGCCTGTATAATAGGTAAACGGCGACCCGGTATAGCTAATAGTTGGTTTGGGTGCACCTGCCACCAGCAAATTTAATCCTGCACTGGTATAGGGGCCACCTCCGCCATTATTATCAGTAATTACAATAGTAAAATTATAAGTTCCGGATGGGGTAGCATTCGTCGTATTCACAGTGAATGTAATAGTAGAACCGCTTGAACCACTTGGTGTAAATGTAGGATTGTTGGTAGTCCCGCCTGCAATTGGGGTTTCAGAAGCTGAAGTAAAACTCCAGGTAACTCCGGTTGGTGTACCGCCAGACCAGGTTAATGCGATATTATCCGCCACCGGGCCTGATGCACCTGCTTCACTCAAAGTTAAGGTATAGGTGACTGATGTACCTGTTCCTGCGTTGGCCGTACCGGTCTGCATACCATACGAAACTGCGGTTACTCTTCTTGCGGCTAATGCTTTTGTCGCCGAAAATGATATTATTGCCACTAAAGCAATAACAAAATATATCGGCTTTCTTAAAAAATCGTTCATCCCGGTCCTGGTGATCATACACTGCATTTAAAAAAATGTGCGATACTTATTGCCTCTGACAAGTTTGCCTTGCATTGGTATCGTTGGTGTTTCGAATATTGTTGGCTATTGAATTCAAGGGGAGCTGCCTGCTTTAATTGAGCAAGCACAACCAGCTTAAAATCATTATTTTGTATTGGAAAAAATTCTGGAAAATTGAAGCGTGTTTTTGAATATTTCAGAGTGTTTAGGAAAACTCTGTCGAAAAAGACAATACACAAAAATTGAACAAAGGCTGATAACCCGCTCATAAATACGTTAGTTTAGTGTTGGCTTAACCGTAGAAAAGCAGGTTTTATACGTGCAGAAGCACTTTCTTGTTGCAGATTTTACTGACTCCCCAAGCTCTAATTTCTTTCTGATCTTTTTCATGATATTTTAATTGTGGTTCAAATTCTACTCACGAGCATTTGAACGCGGTGTTGTCTGCTGAATTAACTTTTTTGAATTACTGTTTCTTTCCATTCGTAAACCGAATCATTATCAAGTTATTCTTGTAGCTATCAATAGGTTCGGTAAGTCATAAAACCAATAAATCTGCCAATTCAATTCAGGGTTACAAAAAATTTAAAGAATAGGCCAAATAGTGGCATCAGGATACCCGAAAGGCAGAAAATAAGCTTTTACTTATTTCTGATCGTCGAAAAAACATTTAATTGATTTACATTTTTTGGTCTGACTTTCCATTTTCGGGAAGAATGCCAAAGATGAAGTGCAGTTAGGGCACTAGAAAATACAGGGCTTTAAATTATATATCGGCGAAAACAATCATTAAGCAATTGCTTGATAAGTACCTGTAAGGGGTACCATTATGCCTTAAGATGAAAATTGTTTGGTTGAGCTTTAATCCCTATCCCTGCTCAGTTTGGTAATTACCAGGGTATTCTCAGTCAGTTCGGCCGTTTCACGGCGGCGCTTAACGATATGGATTGCAGCAAACAGCGCCTCGCGGAAAGATTCAGACGATGCTTCATTTTTACCGGCAATATCATAGGCTGTACCATGGTCGGGCGATGTACGCACGAAACTGAGCCCCGCCGTGTAGTTTACTCCTGATTCAAACGCTATCTGTTTGAAAGGGATCAGGCCCTGGTCGTGGTACATGGCCAATACGGCGTCGAATTTCTTGTAAGAATCGTTACCAAAAAAACCATCTGCCGGGTAAGGGCCAAATGCCATCATACCAGCGGCCCGGGCCTCATTAATAGCTGGCACGATGATCTCCTGTTCTTCATTGCCGATCAAACCATTATCTCCGGCGTGTGGGTTTAATCCCAATACCGCAATTCTTGGCTTTTGAATCCAGAAGTCTTTTTTTAGACTGTCGTTCATCAGTTTAAGCTTGGCAACAATTTTATCGGATGAGATAGCTTTAGGCACATCAGCCAATGGAATATGCCCGGTAACTACACCTACCCGCAAACCATCACTTACCAGAAACATCAATACTTCACCGGCTCCCGCACGTTCCTGTAAATATTCGGTATGCCCGGGGAATTTAAAATCCTCACGTTGTATATTGTCTTTATTGATCGGCGCAGTAACCAGTGCATCAATTTCGCCCTTCACCAAATCATCCACTGCACGCTGTAGTGAAAGAAAAGCATATTTACCACCTGTTTCATTTACTTCACCAAGGTCGATCTTCACATCTTCTTCCCAGCAATTGATCATGTTGGCCTTATTATGCTGCGCTTGTGATGGACCATTGATCACAAAAAAATTGAGCTCGTTCCCACTGATTGATTTTCGGTGAAAGGACGCCACTTTGGTATGACCGTAAACGATGGGAGTACAGTAATCAAATATCTTCTGGTCAGACAGTGTTTTGATGATCACCTCCAATCCTATACCATTCACATCGCCTATACTGATACCTATTTTTAGTTTACTGCTCATTTCTTTTTGGTCATTTGGCATTGGTCATTGGGTATTGGTCGTTTGGTATTGGTCATTCAGACTGACCGCGCCAGCCGCCTTGCGCCCCGACACTCCGCACCCACAAAGATGCAAATAAAATATTTTACCTCTTAGTGGCACAAATATGTATAATTTGCGCAAATATTTGAATCTGGCATGTCATTGGTAAGAGCTAAAAAGCATCTCGGGCAACACTTTCTGACGGATAAAAACATTGCCGCCAAAATTGTGGGCAGTTTGCGCCCTGCCGAAAACAACTATAATGAAGTGCTGGAGGTAGGGCCCGGTATGGGTATTTTATCTGATTTTCTTTTGCAGAGAGACGACTTGCAAACTTATCTTATTGACATCGACACCGAGTCGTATGAATTCCTGCAGAAAAAATACCCGCAACTAGGTGATCGCCTGATCAATGATGATTTTCTGGAAATGGATTTTGGCAAAGTATCGCAACAGCGTTTCGGTATAATCGGCAATTTCCCCTATAATATATCTTCGCAGATATTATTTAAGGTACTCGATAACCGCCGGCAGGTGGTTGAAGTTGTTGGCATGTTTCAGAAGGAAGTGGCCGAACGGTGCTCGGCCAAACCCGGCAGCAAGGAGTACGGCATCCTGAGTGTATTTTTGCAAGCCTATTACCAGGTTGAATATTTATTCACCGTAAAGGCAGGTGTTTTTAACCCGCCACCCAAAGTACTATCGGCTGTCATCCGCCTTACCCGTAACCAAACCGCCGAACTCGCATGCGACGAAAAACTGTTCTGGCAGGTAGTAAAGGCAGGTTTCAACCAACGGAGAAAAACGCTGCGCAACGCCGTTTCATCCCTTATTAATAAAGAAAAAATGACTACAGAGCCTCTGCTCGAACTACGCGCCGAACGTTTGAGTGTGGCAGATTTTGTGGCACTGACCAATAAGATATCAGAGAACCGATAAGTTAGCGTTTACCTGGTTGTTGTTGGAGCGTATTTGCTAAATTGTGTGCCGTTTGTCATTTGGCACCATTCATCACTGATGAAATAGTAGGTTTCTCTGCCCAAAAAAACGATTGGAAAATTCCCCATAATTTTCTGCTTAACAGTCAATTTCTGAGTCTGTGGGTTGTATTTGCTAATTTCACCGGATATAAATCCTTTTACGCTATAAAAAACGTGCCTTAGGGTATCAAAACTCAAAATGCTTTGGTTGTAGTAATTGTAATTTAACGCTGGCTCGTGCTTCGACGTTAGATAGTCATGTACATTGATAATGAGTTGATAATTGTTTTTTCCGATATTCTTGATTGTGGCAATGTTTAGTTTGTATTTTTCTACCTGCTCGCCATTCTCGTCGGCAAATAACGCCCTTCCATGAAAAGCATCGCAAAGTTTACCCTTGTTTACACATAAAATAATTACATCAGCTGCTCCCATGCCACTTCCGGCCCTCCGGGCATATTTAATTTCAATAAACTGTTTATTTAATATCTCAACATCTACAGGCACACCCCAAAAGTTATAGTCGCTTATTGTGTCTTTTAAGCAACTTATTTTCAGCACATGATGATCATAGTCTGGTACTATTGATACTGTTTGCACCTTGCCATCCATTGACAGCATTGTAATGATATGAGTGTCTTTTTTACTTTCTTTTTTGAAGTCGTCATCCGCCTTAATTTGGCTGAATGATGAATTAAATAAAATGACCAAAAATAGGGTGGTGATTAAGGTTATCGGATTTTGCATAGATCTAAACTTTCAGCATAAATTTAAAGCAATTTTAGAACTCTTACAGTAAGCCGATATAAGTTTGAAGGCGTATTGATATGTTTGTATCCTGAATGAAAAAAAACATCCTCATCGTCGACGACCTGCATCCCATTTTCATGGAAATGGTGGAGGCCAATGGCTATCACTGCGATTACCGCCCCGGCATCAAACCGGAGGAAGCCTATGAAATAATTGGCAATTACGAGGGCCTGGCCATCCGGTCGAAGTTTTTGGTGACCCCGGCTGTTATCGACAAGGCGACCAAATTACAGTTCATTTGTCGTTCGGGTGCAGGAATGGATAATATCGACGAGGCTTATGCCACCCAAAAAGGGATCATCCTCATCAATGCCCCCGAAGGTAACCGCGATGCCGTTGGCGAACATGCTGTAGGTATGTTGCTGAGCCTTATGAACAACTTTCAACGTGCCGATGCTGAGATCCGCGAAGGAATCTGGGCCCGAGAAGCTAACCGGGGTATTGAACTGAAAGGAAAGACAGTAGGTATCATCGGCTATGGCCATATGGGCAGCAGCTTTGCGCAAAAACTATCGGGCTTTGGCGTTAAAGTTATCGCCTATGATAAATACAAAACAGGCTTCAGCGACCAGTATGCGCGCGAAGTGAGTATGGAAGAGATCGTTAAACACGCAGACGTATTGAGCCTGCATGTTCCCCTAACTTCAGAAACCCGGGGACTGGTAGACGATGAATACCTTTTCCATTTTAAGAAACCTATATTTTTCATCAATACCTCACGCGGAAATGTGGTAAAAACACAGGCCGTGCTCAATGCCATCAAACAGGGTAAAATTCTGGCAGCTGGCCTCGATGTTCTGGAACAGGAGAAGTTCCCGGTCCTGGCCGAACAGGCCTGGTTTGAGGAGTTGAAACAATCGGGCAAGGTTCTGTTAAGCCCCCATGTTGCTGGCTGGACCTTCGAATCCTATCGCAAATTAAGTGAAGTGATGGCCGAAAAGCTGATCAAAATGGCGAAGTGAGTCCCGAGCATCAGGAATTAAATCGCTCAAAAAATTTTGATATTCAAACTTAATTCGTTTATCTTCGTTTTAATAAGACGCAAGACTATGCAGGCGGGTGCCGACATAGTCTTGTTTGTTTTTTAAGCGTCAACCGTCCTTCCTTGTACCAGGGGGACTGTTTTTTTTGGTATCTGTTTATAAACTAAAGAATTAATATTAGCGATTATGGCTGAGGTAGCATACTATACAAGGGATGGCCTGGATAGGTTAAAAGAAGAATTACAACAATTAAAAACCAGCGGTCGCGCAAATATTGCCAAGGCCATTGCCGAGGCGCGCGATAAGGGCGATCTTTCGGAAAATGCCGAATACGATGCAGCCAAAGAAGCACAAGGTCACCACGAGGCTAAAATAGCCCGGATGGAAGAATTGCTGGCAACAGCAAGGTTACTGGATGAAAGTAAATTAGATAGTTCAAAAGTATTAGCGCTATCCAAAGTGAAAATAAAAAATACCAAAAACGGCACTACCATGACCTACCAATTGGTATCCGAAAGTGAAGCCGACCTTAAATCGGGAAAAATTTCTGTTTCTTCGCCGATCGCCAAAGGTTTACTCGGCAAAAAAGTGGGTGATACCATAGAGATCACCGTACCAGCCGGCAAGATAGAGTTTGAGGTATTGGAGATAAGCAGGTAATATTTAACGAATGACCATATTTTCAAAGATCGTCGCCGGGGAGATTCCCGCCTATAAAGTAGCGGAAACCAACGATTACCTGGCTTTTCTGGATATCAGCCCACTGGCCGAAGGGCATGTATTGGTTATCCCAAAACAAGAGGTAGATTATATATTCGATCTGGATGATGAAATGTATACTGGCTTACAAATATTTGCTAAAATAGTTGCCAAAGGTTTACGCAAGGCTATCCCATGTAAACGTATCGGCGTTGCTGTTATCGGACTCGAAGTTCCTCATGCGCATATTCACCTCATCCCTATGAATAGCGTAAGTGACCTTAACTTTGCCCGTCCGAAACTCAGCTTTACCCCTGAACAATTGCAGGCAACTGCCGAAAAAATAAGGGCGGCTTTGTGATTTGAAGATTTGAGAATTGACTCATTTTCAAATTGGTTTTTTCTTTCCGATCCCACTCACTCTGTCGGTATTATCTTTCACAAAAGTCTCCCAACCCGAATAGGATTTTTTGGCGGAACCTTTTCCGATTCCAGTACTGATTTTTTGGAACGAATGGCAAACAGCTACGGCAAGCCCGTCGGTTGCATCCAGAAATTCAGGAGTTTCTTTAAAGCTGAGCAGGGTTTGCAACATGGCGGCTACCTGTTCTTTGGTGGCGTTACCATTGCCGGTGATAGCCTGTTTGATCTTTCGGGGTGAGTATTCGGTAATACTAACATTCCGTGATAGCGCGGCTGCCATAGCAATACCCTGAGCACGACCAAGTTTCAACATCACCTGTATATTTTTTCCGTAGAAAGGAGCCTCGATAGCCAGGCAATCGGGATGGTATTGATCGATCAGGTTTACTGTTTTTTCGAAAATGCGCTGCAGCTTCAGCATATGGTCATCTATGGCACCCATCTTCACCACACCCATACTGATCAGCTCCATTTTACGACCGGTTTCTTTCACCAGACCGTAACCCATTACCGCTGTACCGGGGTCAATACCTAAGATGATGCGTTCTTTCAGATCGGGTTGCTGCATGGAGTTGGGGTATAATACAGACCTAAGAAGTTTTAAAAACTTAGTAAGTCTTGCGTGTTAATGCTTCAAAACTAATCTTTCAGATGCATATTTCGCAGCTCATGCATGTAATCATTCCGCGAAATCATCCTTGCGCCCATTGATTCCAGGTGTTCGGTATGTACCTGGCAATCGATCAGGCTGTATTCGCCGCTTTGTGCCAGGCTGATCAAGGCAGTTTTGGACGCATTGCTTACCCGGCTAAACATACTTTCACCACAAAATACCTTACCAACAGCAACGCCATATAAGCCGCCGGCCAATTGATCATTGTCCCAAACTTCTATCGAATGAGCATGGCCCACCTGATGCAATCGCATGTAGGCGGCTTTCATATCAGCAGTGATCCAGGTACCATCCTGGCCATCGCGTTTTGCAGTTGAACAGGCATCGATCACCCAGTGAAAGCAGGTATTTCGCGTAACCTTGAAACGCCCCGAACGCAACACCTGCCGCATACTTTTGCTGATCTTTAACTCATTTGGAAAAAGCACAAAACGTTCGTGCGGCGAATACCATAAAATTGGCGTATCGTCACTATACCAGGGGAAAATACCATTCCTATAGGCTAACAATAAGCGGTCAACAGACAAATCACCGCCAAGTGCCAGCAAACCATCCTCTTCCGCAAGAACCGGGTCCGGAAACAGCAAACGTTCATCAAGTTGGAAGATCACCCGACAAATTTAAGCCTTCTTTTTAATGACCAGTTTTTTATTCTGTGCCCTTGCAACATTATCCATAAACTGTTGCATTTCATTATACTTTGCAGCGGGGATAACCTGGTTTGTCAATTCAAATTTAGCCGAGCCTACAACCTGGTTTTTATCCTTGTTGTAAACGTAACTAATGTCAAAGCTTCCGTAGGTGAATTTCAGGTTAGTGATACCAGGTAGAGTTTCCACTTCATACCCTTCAGGCAGATCAATAGTTGTGGTACAAGTTTTCAATCTGGGATAATCCCAATAATAATCAGAAAGCCTTTTTTCAAGCACTGGCACTGTACCATCCCAAATTACAAAAGCCGCCGGCTTGTAAAACTGTTTATCGCCCGCAATAATATCGCAAAACTTATCATATTCCAGGTCCAGATCATCCTGTTTAATGCCATTAATATCTTTCCCTGGTGTCAAATCAAAAGAATAAGGTTGTTTGATCTCGAGGCTTTTTAACCAGTATTGCTTTTGCTCATCCGTTTTTTCAGCTTCCAGTTGAATATAGGTCATCCGATATTCGCCGGTACTCTTAACCATAACATGTGCTTTTGCACTTCCGTCAGGATTTAAAGTAATATGTGATTCGCTTATAAACTGGTTTTCGGTTGATTTGCTGCGTGGTGTACTAATCAACTTCCCTCCATCTTCTGTTACTGCCAAACCATTCCTGTTTTCAGTAAAGCCGGTCAGTTCGCCAAATTTTGTGTTATTGCTTGTACATTCAAGCCAGGTTGTATCGTTTTTGAACGGGATACACAGGATAACATGGTTGAAGGAATCAAAAGGGAAATTAGCGTTCGCCGGTTCAGCATTTTTACCAGCGTTGATAATAACACAATAGGAGTTAATACCTATAGTTTGTAATAAAGCACGCATATAATTTGACAATGCCTTACAATCGCCGTATTTCTTTTGGTCGACAAATGAGGCCGGAAATGCTTTCATACCGCCAATTCCAAGCTGAATACTCACATAGCGCATGCTTTCCTGCATGTATTTATAAAGAAACTTAGCTTTTTCCTTTTCGCTTTTGATCGTATCGGTCACTTTTTTTATCCAGGCCACTCTATCCGGACTTAACGCTGTACTGCCAGTGTTCAAATCATTATACCATTTCCCAAAATTCTTCCAATTACTAAAGTCACCATCATTACCATAAAATGAAAATTTATCCTGGGCAAATTCAACAATCGGTAAAACCTTCCAGTATTTGGCTCCCTCTTCTAGTTTTATGGCTTTTAAGTTTGAAACCGACCAGGCATAATTATCAAAAACCCCATTTGAGGTTTTAACCGGTTTTATTACGGTGTTTTTATTAAAATATCTAAAACCGGCTGTGCCGATAATTGAAATATTATAATTAGCGCTTTGCACAGATTGCTCATTATCCTGAATTACCCAGGTACCGAGATTAACAATACTTGATATATTTTCTTCATACTCAATTGATATTGTCTCCGGATAATTGGTGATAGCATGTTTTAAGCCCAAAATTCTGTCGTCATCTGCCAGCGTTTCATAACTCACCCTGGCACCATCATACATATCGCTTTTATGATACTTTTTGATCTGCTTCCCATTCTTATCAAATGCTTTGATATCCACATAGCTGTAGGTATCAAATTTGCGGTTGTAACGAAATTGCACGATCGCCTGATCATCGCCTTTTTCATTCAATATAGTTACCACACTCAAGTGCTTTATGGTAACCTTGCCCGGCCCTTTTACCTCCTCATAGTCGTAGGAATACCTTACAACAGAATTGGCATCCTGCTTCAACGAGTCAGGTATATTTGAAGCTATATAAGCTTCTTTCGGCGCTTCTTTTAACTGCCCGTAGGTTTTAGTAGTAAACAAACCGGTAGTAAAAGCTAATAATAACAAGCCAGTAAAATATTTCATCGCCATAATTAACCTTTCTTCAATATTACCTGTTCGTCTATCAATTCATACATCTTCTTGTAAAAGGCGCGCAATTCTTCATAATTCTCTTTAAAGAAAATGGATTTATGAAATATGATAGAATAACGAACTGTTATTGTGCCTTCATTTTCTACAACAAGCCGTTTGAAACTTATTGTTTGGTCTGACATTTCCATGCGGGTACTTTTAGGCAAAGCATCTACCTTGTATCCGGCTGGTATTTTGTAGTTACCGGTTATTGAATAGATATTCATATAACCAAAATCAATATCCGTAGTTCTGTTTTCAGCAAGGAATGGATTGGACTCCAGTGTGGTAAACAAATTCGGTTTGAAATAAATATAGGTTCCGTCCGATCCGGGGAGGTTAAGGCTGAAGTTAATATTCTGTTCCAATGGAAGCGAGTCAACTTCCATATTATCCATTTTCAGAGAGGTGATATTAAGATCGTTATTGCCATCTTTCAAATCTTCTATATATTTCTTTTCCCCTTCCTTTTTATAGCTTTCAATATCATCCTGGCGATTGTAACTAAAACTATTGATCTGTGCTGTTCCCTTCATTTTCCCATCTGCTGTAATTTCTGCATTGATAAGCGTCAACTCCCTTGCCGGCTGGGTATTGTCAATAAAATCGCAGTTGTATTTTTTATTTTCCTTATCGATCACCAGACCAAAAGAATTCAGGAAATAAAATGGTATTACATTATAAACGTTATTCTTATTGGTAGCATCCAATACATAAAAGGTAGCGCTGTCAACCGGAACATAGGTTGCAACCGAGTTAAACGGATAATAGGCAGGGTATGCAGGGTTAGCGCGACCATGACTACGGGTGCTCGTTAACATAGGTAGTGCGTTAATACCTGCTTTTTTAAGCAAATGGTATACAATAAGGTTCACTTCGGCAAAGTTACCGATCTTCTTTTCCCAGGCTTTTGAGGTTCCATCTTCTGTATATTTTGAATAGCTCTCATTCCACTTCATATTGGTTTTTACCTGATTGAATATATATTCTATCTTTTGGTTGTTGGATTTTAAAGACTTAACATGGTTAAGAATCTCTTCCTCTCCGCTAATTTTCCTGTTAAATTGTCCACCAAAGTCTTCATCATCTGCCATGGTTGAACCAACTTTATCCCAATTTTCTGAAAAGTTTTTCCCGGGATAGCCCGTACGCGGATCGGCAGAAATACTTAGTAATTGGTTTTGAATACGCTGAAAATTATCGCGCAACGAAGTCATGTGTGGCTCATTATTTATCGAAGGCACATTTACCAGCGCTAATTTGGATATTTGTCCATTGCCATCTCTAAGGTTTACGGCAAATTGCTGGTTAACTCGTACCAGGCTCTTGTAATGGTAGGTATCAGGTATTTTAGCTTCAATTTCGCTATAGCGGGTGGGCAACTCACTTTGAAAATACCAATCAGGAAACGACTGCAGATATTGACTGGCAATATTATATTTATATTCAATAATAGACCCAGGCTTTACATCCGGAAACGCGAAGGATGTTTCAGAAATTGCTTTATCAACCCGTTTATCAAATATTTGCTTCTTGTCGACTTTAGTTATAACGGGCACTCCATTATTATTATTGATAGTTTGCGCCTGCAACTTTTCTATCCATTGAAAATGGTTACCGCCTAAGTACTCGATGATAATATTTGCGGCACTTTTCCCATTATCGTTAAATATTTTTATACGGATATGTCGTTCCGTTACAATATTATCATCAGTAAAATAAACAGTCGCTTTATCAAAAAGTACTTCTGCATTGGCGTCTTTTTCAAAATCGCACTGTTTTAATTCCAGGTCGGTTTTATCAACTTTTCCGTAAGGCTGTAGTACGGCCGGGGTTGTTTGGGCGCCTGCGGTAAAAACCATCAAAAGCAAGGCTGCCGCACCGAAAAATTTATTCGTGATCATGGTGTTTGGGTTTAGATTAAAATTGAGTAAAGCTTAGTTAAGTAAGATAATAAATTAATTTATACTGATTATGCCTTTTTTAAAACTACCGGTTGGTTTAACATTTCATACATTTTTTTATAAAATTGGTACAGTTCATCATATTGATCCTTGTCAAAATAGGATTTGCTGTAATCCAATATGTAATAAACTAAAATCATATTATCATCAACCGAAACCAGTTGCTTAAACCTGATACTTGAATCAGGCATCATCATCGTTACACTTTTTGGCAAGGCATCGACAGTATAGCCTTTCGGTATCGAAAAGCGGCCACTGATTGAGTAATTATTCCTGAAACCGAAATCGATATTAGAAACTCGTTTGGGGTTTATAAAAGGATTAGAATTCAGATCAGTGAATATTTTCGGATTAATGTAGATATAGTTGTCGTCACTTTTTTCGCTGTTAAAAGTAAAACCAATATCCTGGATCAAGGGCAGGGTATCAATATTGGCATTTGAAATTTTAAATGATGTTATTTTTAAGCTGTTATTGTGATCCCTGAGTTCCTCTAAATAATCATTTTCGTTTTCTTTCTTATATTTCTCAAGTGTATTCAGACGGTTATATCCAACGTTTGATATTTGCGCCGTACCTGTCAGCTTGCCATTCTGTAAGATGTCGGCATTGATAGCAACAACATTTCGTTCCTTCCCGATATCCTCTATAAAATATAAGCCCGCTGTAAGATGCTTCGAATTTATGTACAGGGCATAAGTATTTAGGAGATATTTAGGTACCTCGTTCCATTTGTTGCTTTTTCCCGAAGCATCAAGCACATAATAATTGTCCTTATCTATTTGCACATAAACCAAAGTCTTGTCCAGATTGTATCCGGAAGGTTTGGCTGGATTTACCCTGATGTCTTTGTTGCTGCTTGCTTTCAGTATACCTGCGTCCAGCCCAGCGAGAGTAAGAATGCGGCAAAGTATCAGGTTAATTTTTATTGTACTGCATTTTTTCCGATTCCAGGCCTTTGAAAGATTATCAAATTCGTAAAAAGTTTCGTTGTCACACGTCATCGTGTCCCGCACTGTCTTAAATAAATAAGCCATTTTTTGTACAGGTGTCATGTTAAAGCTCGATTCAATCAGCAGATTTTCATTTTTAAGTTCAGTTGATAATTGATCTTTGATACCACCGGCGAAAAGATAATCTGAGCCTAGTTGCTGCCAACTGGCATCAACACCATTTAATACAATACCTCTGGAACCTCTTGAAACACCTTTAAATGAAACGTGCTGAAGATTGCCGAAGAAAGTATCCATAAATGGTTCCTTCCCGAGCGAAGGAACATTCGCCATGGCTACTACCGTATCGGTTTCTTCTGCTAATTCCTGTTTGACAAAAAGTTCGTGATCGTATTTGAAACCTTTAGGAACCTTGATACTACATTTACTATACCTTATTGGCAAATCCTCCTGAAAATACCAATCAGGTAAATCGGAAGAAGAATTTAATATTTCTTTATATTTTAAATCCAGGATCGTGCCATCTTTCACTTCCGGGAAAGTGAGAAAAATTCGAGACACCAATTGGTTGATTTTCTGCCTATAAATTGATTTATTATCTATCTTACTGACTACTATATTTCCATTTTCGAGATTGATAGATTCAGCCTCTTGATCGCTTATCCTCATAATTCCCCGATTGTTCGGAATAAGAAGGCTAATGGTAGCGTAATCCGCTGCTTTGTTTTTTGTGAATATTTTAATGCGTTTATGATATTCTTTTACCAGATGCGAATAACCATCATAGCTTATTTTGCAATAGTTAAATAAGATCTCAGCCGGCGCATCTTTTTCAAAATCGCATGTTTTAAGTTTAAGATCGGCTGTGTCAACAATCCCGTACGGCTGTACCTGGGCATAGGCCCTTGAAAAAACATATAACAGGAATAATAAGGTGTAAATTTTCTTCACTTTACAAGGTTTAGTACTTACATCCGTAATAATAAAAAAATAAAAAGAAATTTAAAAGCTCGTTTTTAAACCTATGATGATCTAACCCGTCAAAATAATCATGGACGATCTGAGACCGATCAAGCACTTGCATGCCCGCGCCGGATTTGGGTTGCGGTTTGCCGATCTACAAAATGCAAAGCATCTTACCATTAGGAAAGCAGTAAAAGCGCTTTTTAAAGATTCTGAAACGGATGAACCTTTGGCTGTGGTTCAGGGCAATGCCGATCTTATGGCAGTGATCAAAGGCGAAGCCGAAGTAAAAAAAATATTCGTGCAACAGCAACGCCAGCAGGAAAAGGAGCTTAACCTGGCCTGGTTTAAACAACTATACACCACGGAAGCCGTATTGCGCGAAAAAATGACCCTTTTTTGGCATAATCATTTTGCCTGCCGGGTAAATAATGCTGCTTTTGCACAACAATTGAATAACATACAACGCAGCAATGCTTTGGGAAATTTAAAGGAGCTCATCTTACAGGTGTCTCAATCGCCGGCAATGCTGCAGTTTTTGAATAATCAGCAAAACCGCAAAAACCATCCGAACGAAAACTTTGCACGCGAACTCATGGAACTGTTTACCATTGGGCGCGGCAACTATACAGAGCAGGATGTTAAAGAATCGGCAAGGGCATTTACCGGCTGGGGTTTTGATAAAGACGGGAAGTTTGTGCTCAGACCCTTTCAACATGATGGGGGCCAGAAAACTTTCCTGGGTAAAAGCGGCAATTTTAGCGGAGAAGACATCATCAACATCCTGTTCGAACAAAAACAAACAGCCCGATTTATTTGCGGTAAACTGTATAAGTATCTGGTCAATGAACAACCTGATCCGGAGCATATCGAGGCCATGGCTGAACTGTTTTTTGCTGCCAATTACGAGATCAGACCACTGCTGGAGTTTGTTTTTAATGCTGATTGGTTTTATGACGATAAAAATACAGGCAACCTGATAAAATCCCCGGTTGAACTTGCCGTAGGATTGACCAGGCAATTTTACATCAGCTATCAGCGCCCCGAAGTATTGCTGGATTTTCAACGAACGCTTGGTCAAACCTTGTTCAATCCTCCCAATGTAGCTGGCTGGCCCGGCGGCAGAAACTGGATCGACAGTTCATCGTTGATGTATCGTTTAAAAATTCCTTCAATCGTATTAGATGGCGGATTGATAGACTTTAGCGGTAAAGCCGACCCCGAAGATGAGGCTTATATCGCTGCGACCCGTTACCGGCAAAATGCGGTAAATTCACGTGTACAGGCTCAGCCCAACTGGGATAAGTTTTTAGGTGATATCCCAAAAAACCTGTCCAATGCCGATATAGCCCAGTTCCTGCTTGAACCTAAACCGGGGCAAAACCTGAAAAAAAATATTTTGCAAACCAATGAAATAAAAGCACTGGCGATAGAGGTAGTGTCGACACCTGAATATCAACTATGCTAAAGGTTAATGAGTGAATGGGAACATATTTATTGGTAAAGTGAACACTAACAAATCAAAAAAATACACTCACTAATTCACTAACTCACTAATTCCCTGATTAAAAAAAACACGCATTCACTCATTTAAAAAAACTCTGTAAATAAAAAAGATGAAACGTCGCAATTTCCTGCGTAATACCACTTTAGCTTCGGCTGCCTTTATGGTTCCCGCATTTTTGAAGCCATTCGAGGCTCTTGCCGGTCCACTTCAAAACGGGCATCGCAACCTGGTGATCATCCAGCTATCCGGCGGCAATGATGGCTTAAATACTATTGTGCCTTATGGCAATGACATCTATTACCAAAAACGTAATAGCATTGCCATAAACCCGGCAGACCTGATAAAACTGAACAATTTGCAGGGACTTCATCCCAGTCTGGCGTCGTTAAAAGAGTTGTATGATCAGGGCTGGATGAGTATCATTAACGCTGTAGGGTATCCCAATCCCGACCGATCGCATTTCCGTTCAATGGATATCTGGCAAACCGGCAGTGATGCCGACCAGTTTTTAACTACCGGCTGGATCGGGCGTTACCTTGATTCAAGCTGCCAGAACTGCCGCACTCCATATACTGCAATTGAAGTGGATGATACCCTATCGCTTGCATTAAAAGGATCGGATATAAAAGGTATTGCCGTACAGGATCCGGGTAAACTATATCAGGAAACACGAGAGCCTTTTTTCAGGGACCTAACCCATGACGCCCAGGGCGAACACCTCAATGAGGATAACCTGGGTTATCTGTACAAAACGATGATCGAAACCTATTCCTCGGCTGAATATATTCAACAGACCTCTAAAGTTTATACAGTAAAAGGCACTTATCCCAACACCCAATTGGGCAACCAATTAAAAACGATATCGAAATTCATCAATTCAGGTTTAAGCACGCGTGTTTATTATGTTTCGCTGAGCGGCTTTGACACGCATGTGGGTCAGCAAAATCAACAAGCCAAACAATTAAAAATTTATGCTGATGCGGTAGGGGCTTTTATTAACGACCTTAAACAAACCGGGATGCTAAATGATACACTGGTGATGACCTTCTCTGAATTCGGCCGCAGGGTTGAGCAAAATGCAAGTGGCGGTACCGACCATGGTACAGCCAATAATATTTTACTATTTGGCGGGCAGATCAAAAAACCGGGAATATTTAATAATGCCCCCGACCTGGGCGACCTGGATAATGGCGATCTTAAATACCAGATCGATTTCCGCCAGGTTTACGCTACGCTACTTGATAAATGGCTTGGCGTAAATAATGCGCAGGTGTTGGGTAGAAATTTTAAGGGCTTAGATTTTGTGTAATTGGGGAATTGGCGTCCGGTAGTCGGAAAGTCTGGAAAAGTCCGAAAGACTGTTTTGGGCTTGCAAATTGGTATTGCCTTATCCAAAATTCAGTCTTCCGGACTAGCTGACTTATACGCACTTTCTGTATTAAAAAAACTTAAACCCAACACTCAAAGCCCACAGACTTTGCTTTTGACCGAAGTTTGAGTTGATCTTGTTCAGGTTTCCTTCATAGCGCAGGTCGACTGTAAATACACTTATATCAACTCCTGCTCCTGCCTGATATCCGATGGTACTACTATTGTATTTACCGAAATCAGTATAAGCTGCCTGAAAGGTTTGGGAAAAACTCTCGCTTTTATCGATGATATAGGTATACTCAGGCCCAGCCATTAATCTGAAATTCAACGCATTTGGACCGAATTTATAGCCCAGTAAAACTGGTACTGTAATATTGGTGAATTTGATATTTGCAGATGCGCTGTTATCATTAGTGCTGATATTACCGCCTGTACTGCTCAGATAAACTTCGGGTTGCAGGTAAAATGCACTACCAAAACGGGCAAACACACCAGCCTGATAGCCAGTTTTTGTCGAGCTTTTTAAATTGTCAGCATCAATGTTGGAGAAGTTTACGCCACCTTTTACGCCAAGCGAAAACTGGGCCTTTGCACTCATCGCTACCGCCACCAGTATGATGGCACTTAAAAGAAATTTTTTCATGGTATTTATAGTTTTGTTTGTTCTAAAAACTAATAAGGTGCGTAAAGGTTTCAAAAAATTGATATCCGAATATTTGGCAGCGCCGACAACAGATTTTTTCTATTTTTGCAGAAACAATAATTCACCATGGCAGAGATCAGCATCAGCAATAAAGATTGGCCGCGCATCAAGATCAAATTGCAGCGCAAATACAACCATCTGACCGATGAAGTACTTCAATATAGCGAGGGGCAGGAAGACCAACTGATCAGCAAAGTTTCTGAACTGGTTCACCGCGATCGCGCCTATGTAGTATTCACCCTTAAAAAGGCTTTGGTGAATATTGATAACAATCGTTTGTAGTTAGTTTTTCTATTTAAAAACTGGGTTGTTTGATAGCAGCCGTTTGCTATGATGAACGGTGATTACGTCCACTTCTGTCTCGGAAATAATTTTATAAATTATCCTGTAATTGCCTGTGAGAATTTCCCGTATAAGTGGATCCTGTCTTTCTGGTACTATTTTTCCGGCAGTAGGTTGTTTTTCTAAAACAATTAAAGCATCAAAAAAACGCTTTACCTGGATTTTGGCATAGTGTTCTGAATCTTTCGCAATAAATTCTGCTATTTTATCAATGTCGTTTATTGCTTGTTTTGTCCAATTTACTTCAACCATTTGGACAACTGCGCTTTAGCCTCTATTGTAGAGAGTACTTCTCCTGATTGAGATTGTGCCAAACCGATTTCGATCTTATCCAATAATAACAACTTATCAAGAACTTCGTCAAAGCTAAATTCTTCCGGCAATTCGTTGATACTCTTCAATACTTCTTCGCGGGTTAGCATACCATTATTAATTATACTACTAATTTACTAACTTATAAACTAAATTAAAAGTGCTTCATTAGTTTTGCGATCATGATAACCACCATCATTTTCGATCTTGGCGCTGTATTGATCGACTGGAACCCGCGATTGATGTACCGCACCTTATTTGATGATGAGGCTGAAATGGAAAGATTTCTGGCCGAGATCACCACATCCGACTGGAACGAGGAGCAGGATGCCGGCAGGCCACTGCAGGAAGGAACCGATATACTGGTACAGCAATTCCCCGAACATGAATACCTGATCCGGGCCTTTTACGGCCGTTGGGACGAGATGCTGGGCGAAGCCTTTCATGATACAGTAATTATCTTTAAAAAACTAAAAGAGAGCGGTAGATACAAAATATATGCGCTCACCAACTGGTCGGCCGAAACTTTCCCGGTAGCGCAGGCAAGATTTGAGTTTCTGAACTGGTTTGATGGAATCGTGGTATCCGGCGAAGAAAAAATGCGGAAACCAACTCCCGAATTTTATCAAATTCTGCTTAACCGTTATGGGGTAAATGCTCAGGAATGTTTATTTATCGACGACAATTACCGTAATATTCTGGCTGCAGAGAAGATCGGGATTGCAAGTATTCATTTTACTTCCGCAGAGGCATTGGAGCAGGAATTGACTAAAAGGGACCTGCTTTAGAGGAAAATATACCGCTACAAAAGTTTTGTCATTGCGAGGAGCTGAGTTGGGTTAAGCCCTCTGGTGCAGCGACAAAGCAATCGCAAGGAGGCAGGTATTAAAGCGTATTGTACGCCGAAAACCCAATCGGGACTAAAGGCATGCCTTGCGATTGCCGCGTCATTTCATTCCTCGCAATGACAACTACTTATTGTTGGAATCATTTGCTAAAAAATCGCTTCCGCAATTTTCCTTGTAGGCCCTGGGTTACTCATAGTGTAGAAATGTAAAACCGGGGCACCAACGGCAACCAGTTCTTTACATTGGCTGATCATCCATTCGATACCGGCTTCCTTAACTTCTTTTTCCGATTTACAATTATTAATGAGGTCGCTCAGATCTTCGGGAATGTCTATATGGAATATTTTTGGCAAACTGATCAGTTGTTTAGAGGATGTGATCGGTTTTAAACCGGGTATGATAGGTACGGTTATGCCGTTCTCACGACAAAGTTTCACAAATTCAACATACTTGCTGTTATCAAAAAACATCTGGGTAACAATAAAATTGGCACCCATTTCAACTTTTTGCTTCAGGTATTTGAAATCAGTTTTCAGATTTGGCGCCTCAAAATGCTTTTCAGGATAACCCGCCACACCGATACAAAAATCGGTATTGGCCACTTCATGGTCTTCATACAGGTATTTACCTGAGTTCATATTCACCACCTGTTCCAGCAATTCAGTCGCATGTGCGTGACCGCCCGGTGTTGGTATGAACCCCGAATCCGCCATGCGCGCATCGCCCCGCAATACCAATACATTATCGATACCCAAAAACTGCAGATCGATGAGTGCATTTTCTGTTTCCTCTTTAGTAAAGCCTCCACAGATAAGGTGAGGTACGGCATCCACTTTATACCGGTTCATGATGGCAGCACAGATTGCTACGGTTCCCGGACGCTTGCGGTAGGAAACCTTTTCTAACAAGCCATTATCGTGCTGCTTATAAATATAATCTTCGCGGTGATAGGTTACATCAATAAACGGCGGATTAAAATCCATCAGTGGATCAATGGCATTGTAAATGCTTTGTATGCTATGTCCCTTTACCGGTGGCAGCAGTTCGAATGAGAAAAGTGTTTTGCCTTTGGCAGCGTTAATGTGTTCGGTTATCTTCATTTGTGATCCGGTATGGGTCAAATATAGTTAAATTGTGATTTGCGAGGCCTACAGGATCCTAGCCGTGTTTTTGTAGCTTAAAGGCATGCCTTGCGATTGCCACGTCATTTCATTCCTCGCAATGACAGCTTTTTTATGATTCGATCAACAAACTCCTCAATAATTTAAATTCGGTCCCAGCCAACGCTCTGCTTCCTCCAGGGAAATACCTTTGCGTATGGCATAATCTTCTACCTGGTCTTTTCCTATCTTACCCAAACCAAAATACCTGGATTGCGGGTGCGCAAAATAAAAGCCACTAACCGAGGCTGCCGGCGTCATGGCCAGGCTTTCGGTAAGGAACATTTGGGCATTATCACCAGCGTTCAATAGTTCAAACAAAGTGGTTTTTTCGGTATGATCGGGGCAGGCAGGATAGCCCGGGGCTGGACGGATACCCTGGTAGTTTTCTTTGATCAGATCATCCGTACTTAAAGCTTCATCAGCCGCGTAGCCCCAATATTCCCTCCGAACCAATTCGTGCGTCTTTTCCGCAAATGCTTCGGCTAACCGGTCGGCGAGTGCCTTGGCCAAAATGCTATTATAATCGTCGTGATCTTTTTCAAACTGAGCCACTAACTCATCACAGCCGATACCGGTAGTAACAGCAAAACCTCCGAAATAATCCTCAATGCCGCTTTCTTTTGTTGCGATGAAATCGGATAGTGCATAATAGGGCTCGCCTTTTACCTTTTCTGCCTGCTGACGAAGTGTATAAATGTTGTTCAAAACACTTGTCCTGCTTTCATCGGTGTACAATTCAATATCATCGCCAATGCTGCTGGCGGGCCAGAAACCGATAACGCCATTGGCCTGCAGCAGTTTTTCATCTACTATCTTTTTCAACAATGCCTGTGCATCATCAAAAAGCTTTTTAGCCTCTACACCAACAAACTTATCGTCGAATATTTTCGGATAGCTGCCACGCAGTTCCCAGGTATGAAAAAATGGTGTCCAGTCGATATAGGGTACAAGTTCCTCCAGCGGAAATGCTTCAAAGACTTTTGTGCCGGTAAACTTAGGTTTGGTCGCTACCACACGGTTCAGCTCAAGCTCCAACTTTTGACTCCGCGCTTCTTCAATATTCACAAAACGTTTATCCGAACGCTTGTTGAGGTGCGCCTCGCGTGCCATTTCGTATTCGTCTTTAATGGTTTGGATATAGTTATCGCGGGTATCCCGGTTCATCAGGTTACTGCAAACCGTTACGCTACGCGAAGCATCCAATACATGCACTGCAGCACCCGAGTAATTTGGTGCTACTTTAACTGCTGCATGGATACGCGACGTAGTTGCTCCACCCACCAACAGTGGAATTTTAAAGCCCTCACGCTCCATTTCCTTAGCGAAATGCACCATTTCATCCAGCGAAGGAGTGATCAGGCCGCTCAAACCAATAATGTCTACATTTTGCTTTTTGGCTTCTTCAATAATGCGTTGTGCCGGCACCATCACCCCCAGGTCTATCACCTCAAAATTATTGCAGGCCAATACCACGCCTACAATATTTTTACCGATATCGTGCACATCGCCTTTTACCGTTGCCAGCAGTATTTTACCAGCATTGCTGCGCTGGTCGGCATTGGCATTGTTCGCTTTTTCAAGTTCAATAAACGGCAATAAATAAGCCACCGCTTTTTTCATCACCCGCGCCGATTTTACCACCTGCGGCAAAAACATCTTGCCAGAGCCAAAAAGGTCGCCTACAATGTTCATCCCATCCATCAGTGGCCCTTCGATCACATCCAATGGCTTGGGCAACAACTGGCGTGCTTCCTCAACGTCTTCGTCCAGATATTCGATGATACCTTTGACCAGCGCATGTGACAAACGCTCTTGTACCGTGCCTTTACGCCACTCTTCATCACGTATGATCTCTTTGCCTTTTGATTTTATGGTGTCTGCAAATTCAACCAGTCGCTCTGTGGCATCCGGGCGGCGGTTGAGCAGGACATCTTCTACCCTTTCGAGCAGGTCTTTGGGTATTTCTTCGTAAACCTCAAGCATTCCGGCATTAACGATACCCATATCCAGCCCTGCTTTGATGGCATGGTACAGGAAGGCCGAATGCATCGCCTCGCGTACAACGTTATTGCCACGAAACGAGAAGGAAATATTACTTACCCCACCACTAACTTTGGCCAGGGGCAGATTTTGTTTGATCCAGCGCGTCGCCTCAATAAAGTCGACCGCATAATTATTGTGTTCTTCCAAACCGGTTGCAACGGTAAGGATATTCGGGTCGAAAATAATATCCTGCGGCGGGAAGCCCACTTCGCCCACTAATATATCATAACAGCGCTTGCATATCTCGATGCGGCGGGCTAGCGAGTCGGCCTGACCATTTTCGTCAAAAGCCATTACTACAACTGCTGCGCCATAGCTTAAAATCTTACGTGCCTGCTCTTTGAATTTGTCTTCGCCTTCTTTGAGTGATATGGAGTTAACAATACCCTTACCCTGCAAACACTTCAAACCTGATTCGATTACTGTCCATTTGGATGAATCGACCATAATAGGCAGTTTCGCAATATCCGGCTCGGAGGCGATCAGGTTCAGAAAGCGCGTCATAGCGGCTTCTGAGTCGATCATACCTTCGTCCATATTCACGTCGATCACCTGGGCGCCACCTTCCACTTGCTGGCGGGCAACGGTTAACGCACCTTCATAGTCTTCGGCCAGTATTAGTTTCGAGAATTTGGGAGAACCGGTAATATTGGTCCGCTCTCCGATATTTACAAAATTGGTATCAGGCGTAACGTTTACGGCTTCTAAACCGCTCAACTTTAAATAGGGTTCTATTTCGGGTATGGCACGAGGTTTCCCTTGAGCTGCTTTTTCCGCTATACAACGGATATGTTCCGGGGTAGTTCCGCAGCAACCTCCAACAATGTTGACCATACCATGATCGATGAAATCTTCGATGAAATGGGCGGTTTCGTGTGGTACTTCGTCGTAGCCACCAAACTCGTTTGGTAAACCGGCATTGGGATAGGCCGAAATAAATACATCCGATTTTTCTGCCAGTTCTTCCAAATGCGGCCGCATTTCTTTGGCCCCAAGGGCACAATTCAGACCCACTGATAATAAGTTCCCATGGCGCACCGAATTCCAGAATGCCTCCACGGTTTGACCCGATAAGGTACGGCCCGAGGCATCAGTAATGGTACCCGAAATCATGATCTCCAAACTTTTGCCTTTTAATAACGATTCCTTTTTCAGCTCGTTTTCGTAGCGTTTAATGGCATAGATGGCTGCTTTGGCATTCAGCGTATCGAATACGGTTTCGATGATCAAGACATCTGAACCACCATCAACCAGGCCGCGTACCTGCTCATAGTAAGCTTCAGCCAAATCATCAAAGCTTACGGCCCGGTAGCCCGGGTCGTTAACATCCGGCGACATAGATGCCGTGCGATTTGTTGGACCGATAGCCCCCGCTACAAAGCGTGGTTTGGCCGGATTGGCTCTATTGTACTCGTCGGCTATGTCGCGGGCTATTCGGGCACCTTCGTAGCTGAGCTCGTAAGCCAGACTCTCCATCTGGTAATCGGCCAGCGAAATGCGTTGAGTACTGAAAGTATTGGTTTCTATGATATCGGCCCCGGCATCCAGGTATTCTTTATGGATCGCGCGGATAATATCCGGGCGGGTCAGGTTCAGCAGATCATTATTGCCTTTGACATCGGTAGGGTGATCTTTAAAGCGCTTGCCTCGAAAATCCTCCTCGGTCAACTGGTAGCGCTGTATAAGCGTACCCATTGCACCGTCAATTACCAATATGCGCTTTTTTAGTTCTTCTCTGATATTCATTCTTTTTGAGATGTGAGATGTGAGATATGAGATGTGAGATAAAGCGAGGCGGTGACCCCCTGTCTCAAATCTCATACCTCAAATCTGTTTGCTTTAGATGATGGGGGCGGGCTATAAGATAATTGAGCACAAAGTCTCAAATCTCATATCTCATATCTCCTATCTAATCTAAGCTTATATCGAAAAGTCGGATGCTGTACTGACCTTCGCTTATCTGTCCTAACCCTTTTTGAAGCGGTTAAGTAGAACGTAGCACCTTGTAAGTACAGGTTGCTAAGACTTCGCAGGGTCTAATCCCTCCGTCTTTCTCTATAAGCCACGCAAAATTGCACAATATGTGTGTAATATCAAAATGGGAGGGGGTGGGGATTGGTTGAGTGAATGTCACAATTACTTTTGCACACTACTTCCAACTTTCACCAAAGAAACCCAACTTCGCAATCCGGCAAAAACATAGCATGACACATTATAAAAAGATCGCCGCTGAGTTAGGTATCAGTGAGAAACAGGTAAGCACCACCGCAGGTTTATTAGATGAAGGGGCGACGGTGCCTTTTATTTCGCGCTACCGCAAGGAAATGACCGGCAGCCTCGACGAGGTGCAGGTGGAAGCGATCCGTGATCGGATCATCCAATTACGTGAGCTGGACAAACGCCGTGAAGCGATCCTGAAGTCGCTTACTGAATCTGGTAAACTTACACCTGAGCTTGAAAAACAAGTGTACGAAGCCGAGACTATGGTGGCTCTGGAAGATATTTATTTACCCTACCGCCCTAAACGCAAAACAAGAGCAACGGCCGCTCGCGAAAAAGGTCTGCAGCCATTGGCCGACCTGCTTTTTCAGCAAAACCGTATCGATCCGGAAGCGGAAGCTGCCAAATATATTGATGAAGAAAAAGGTGTTAACAACGCCGAAGAAGCCCTTGCCGGAGCAAGAGACATCATTGCTGAACTGATTGCAGAAAATGCTGAAGCACGGACAAAGATCCGGGCACTGTTCCTGGAAAAGGGCACATTTCAATCGAAAGTAGTACCCGGCAAGGAAGATGCGGGAATAAAATATAAAGACTATTTCGACTGGTCGGAGCCTATAAAAACAGCCCCCTCACACCGGATACTGGCTATGCGCCGTGGCGAAAAAGAAGAAGTGCTCTGGCTGGATATCCAACCCGACCAGGATGCGGCTATAGCTATCCTGGAACAATTGTTTATTAAAGGCAATAACGCGGCATCGCAGCAGGTGCAACTGGCGGTACATGATGGCTATAAACGTCTGCTGAAACCTTCCATGGAAACGGAGATCCGCCTGCACACCAAAAAGCAAGCTGATGAAGAAGCGATCCGGGTTTTTGCCGAAAACGCACGCCAATTATTAATGGCAGCACCACTTGGTCAAAAACGCGTTTTAGCGATCGATCCCGGGTTTCGAACCGGTTGCAAAGTAGTAAGCCTTGATGAGCAGGGAAAATTACTGGAATATACTGCCATTTTCCCCCATACCGGGGCAGGTGGTGCCAATGAAGCCGGCAAAACGCTTGGACATTTGGTCGACAAATATAAGATCGAAGCAATCGCTATCGGCAATGGTACCGCCGGGCGCGAGACTGAACTATTTGTTCGTGGTTTAAATTTTCCGGGGATCAATATCGTGATGGTGAATGAAAGTGGTGCATCCATTTATTCGGCATCCGAAGCTGCCCGGGAAGAATTT
>Ga0164297_10000374_pt1 | contig 56212 bp, 66 predicted proteins | sample GEODES058metaG_FD_113539 | JGI IMG/M metagenome (GOLD analysis project Ga0164297, IMG submission 113539) | Dystrophic lake water microbial communities from Trout Bog Lake, Wisconsin, USA - GEODES058 metaG | ecosystem: Environmental > Aquatic > Freshwater > Lake | place: USA: Trout Bog Lake... | reverse complement strand
CCAAGATAGTCCCGGGGATACTGCGTCGAAATCAGCGTCTGGAGGGCCATGGCCATCTTTTTCGCTGGCACAAAGTTGTCCCGCATAGGCATTGACATCGACAAGTCAATACACAGCACCGTGGCCGAGCGAGCGAGCGCCTCGGTTTCGACAACTTCGAAGTCTTCGGCTTGGAGTTTGACGGGAATGCCTTGGCCTCCGCGGGCCACCGCGTTGCTGACGGTTTTTGACAGGTGGAGATTTAACGCATCGCCATGTTCATAGGGCTTGGTGGTTTCTTCTCGATCGTGACCAAAGCCTTGGAACATCGCTTCATGCTGGCCGACCCGATCTTTGTTGACCTGTGAAAAAAGGTCCTGAAGCGCACGATTGCCGAGTCGGCGAACTCCGTGAGAGGTCAACTCCATCTTTCCGCCCTTATTGGCGATTAATCCTGAGGCCTCTAAGGACTTTGCTACTTCTGCGAGGCGGCTGAGTTGGCGAGCGGCGTCTTCGCCCAAATTGCGGCGTACGTCGTCGATGTCGATCTCATTGAGAGCTGACGCCGAGGAGGCCGTGGAGAGAATCTCCTCCATCCGCTCGAGTTCTGAGAGTTGTCGGGCCGCATCTGCGGTCTCCGAGAGCGACATGGACCCTTCCCCATCGAAGCGATAACCCTGGCCCCAGTCCATCTCGGGGAAGGCTTGCCGCAGGTTCGCGTTGAGCCGCTCCATCGACCAGCGCAGATCCATGTCGCCCAGCAACTGTTCTGAAAGCCCTTGAAGTTCTGCTCGTTGATCGGCCGATAATGAGCGCCACATCGCTTCGGCTGCGGCCATTTGTTGGGCGAGTTGTTCGAGGAGTTGATCGAGCGATTCAGCGCCAGGAAACATGTCGCCAAACTTCTCCATGAAGGCTTCAAACGTAGGGTCGAGCTCTTCTCCACGTTGGCGCTGTTCGACCATGGTTGAAATGGCATCCATGGCGTCACGCATGCGCGCCGTGGCTTCAGGATCGGCATTCTTCAGTGCTTCAGACATGCCCTCGAAATACGTATCAATGACTTCTTCACGCATCTCTTCGAGAAGTTGTTCAAACTGTTCTCTCGCTTCCGAGGAGACAAATTCATATTTGGTCATTGAGGAGACACGCCCCGGCAAGTCCGCAGGCATGAGATCGAGCGCCATCGAGCGCTCGGCCACCACGTCATTCGTCACTTCTTGGCGGCGTTCGTCACCAGAGTCAGCCGCTTCTTGAGCTAACTCTTCAATGCCTTGGCGCTCTCGCTCTTCGATGGCGTCAAGCGCATCTCGGTACTTTGCTAACTCGCCATCGGGATTCCCCTGTTCGAGCAACTCGTCACGGCGGCGACGCGTCTCGTCTAACAGGTCTCGGAGGCCATCGATATGTTCGCCGTCTGGAAGATCTATCCCGCCGCGCAGCATCCGTTCAATCGCATCGCTGAGATCTCCCGTTGCCAAGAGATCATCGCCGAGCGCAGCAAGGAGATCCTCGGGATCGAGATTGGCAAAGTCTTGGCTGCCATCCCACGATGAGTAGTCGTAGCGGGCGCTCATTAGCCTCGTGAACGATAAAGCGCTCGCGCACCGGACGAGTCTTTATTCAGACGCTTTGTCAGGTGCATGCCTTCCAAGAGAAACTCCAAAGATGAGGCCATCTCGGCCGGTCCAGCTGCGTCGCCTGCGATGCGACGCGTCGGTGGCTCCAGGGCTGGTATCTGCGCCAGAAGTTCGAGATAGTCTCCAGCCGCTAAGTCATCGCCGGTGTGAGCGATGACTTCACTCTCAAATGCCTCGACGATCTCTCCAGATTCGGGCAAGGTGACCTTGTCACGGAAGACCAGCAAAGTCGCCGCGCCAAAGAGCTGGCTGATGACCTCCGCTTCGCGACCTTCTTCGAGGGCTTCAATCTCAATTTTTCCTTGCGTTGACGCTAAGGCAGCTGAAAGATCGCTGATGCGGGGGACTACGTCATCTTCATGGAGACGAAGCGCTCGCCGCAGCGCATTGGCGACGACTGACTCGTAGTTGGCAATCGTCAAGCGGACTGAAACACCACTGCGCTGATTAATCATTGGGCTGCGACGAGCCAGATGACTTACTTGGGTGATGATCTCTTCAATAAACCACGGGACCGTCACGGGAAGTTCGGTGCGGGCCAACCGTGCTTCGCCGCGCACGATGTCAATTTCTGTTGCCAACTCTTTCGGGTAGTGCGTGCGAATTTGAGCACCGAAACGGTCCTTCAGCGGCGTGATGATGCGCCCTCGGTTGGTGTAGTCCTCAGGGTTTGCTGTGGCGACCAAAACAATGTCCAACGGAAGACGCAAACGGTGTCCACGAATCTGGATGTCACGTTCTTCTAACACGTTCAACAGTCCGACCTGGATACGTTCCGCGAGGTCGGGGAGTTCATTGATCGCAAAGATGCCACGGTTCACCCGAGGAACTAATCCGTAGTGAATCGTGAGCTCATCAGAGAGGTAGCGACCTTCTGCGACTTTGATCGGGTCGACTTCACCAATGAGGTCAGCAATAGTGGTGTCAGGAGTAGCCAACTTTTCCCCGTAACGCACGGACCGGTGGATCCAGTGAATAGGGGTTTCGTCGCCGAGTTCAACAACTTGCGCTTTCCCATATGCCGAGACGGGATTGTAGGGATCATCGTTGATCTCAGATCCTGCGATCACGGGAAGCCACTCGTCGAGAAGTTCCACTAAGGAGCGAATCAAGCGCGTCTTGGCTTGGCCTCGTTCGCCCAGCAAGATCACGTCGTGGCCGGCCAAAATCGCCGTCTCCAGTTGCGGAACCACGGTCTCCTCGAATCCCTGAACGCCTGGCGAAAGTGGTCTCCCGTCGGCGAGACGCCCCTCAAGGTTGATGGCAATCTCTTCAGCGACGCTGCGAGATTTCCAGCCTTCAGCTTTCAACGCCCCAAGAGTCGTCACCAGATCGGCGGGCGGGGTCAGAGTTCCATTTGGTGATGTGCTGTGGTCCATTCCCTGAGCCTATGTCCCAAAGTTGCGAGTCCGCCCCCTTCCAGCGCAAACTAGACAGTCGGCAGATTCCCTGCTGGGAGTCCCTATGATTCTGAAGAGCAGTTTTCCAGCAGTGGGGAACCGCTTGAATCGATGAGAAAAAGAAGGAGAAACGGTGACCACAACGGAAAACTCCGCTACCAGGGTTGACAACTCTTCCACCCCCGTCATTCTCGGCGGCGCTCGTGGTGGACCTGATGTCACCACCGTGCGTACCGACCGCTGGTGGCTCGCCCCGGTGATCACCGTGGCGATCTTGAGCTCATTCGTGATCTACGCCACGTGGGCTGCGTTCGTGAACAAGGACTACTACGTCGGCGCCAATATGCACCGCGACCTGATCAGTCCCTTTTATTCGCCCTGTCTCACCCAGTCGTGTGTAGCAACGGGAGCGGCGAACAAAGCAGTGTTCTCGTGGTGGACGATTTCTCCTGCGTTGTTGATCTTGATCTTCCCACTGGGTTTCCGCATGACCTGTTACTACTACCGCCGTGCCTACTACCGCTCTTTCTGGTGGGCCCCACCGGCGTGCTCTGTTGCAGACTCGCACAAGAGCTACACCGGAGAGTCTCGTTTCCCGCTCATTATGCAGAACGTTCACCGCTACTTCTTCTACTTCGGTCTTGTCTTCAATGTGCTGTTGACCTACGACGCTGTAATGGCCTTCCGCACGCCTGGCGACGGCGGCATCGGCGTCACCATCGGGACGATGGTCCTGTGCCTCAATGCAGTGCTGCTCTGGTGTTACTCGCTTTCGTGTCATGCCTGTCGACACCTCTGTGGTGGACAGGTTCGTTCCTTCTCAAAGCACCCAATCCGTTACAAGTTCTGGAAGTTCGTCACCCCTCTTAATGCGAAGCACATGCAATTCGCGTGGGTCAGCCTCTTTGTCGTGGCCTTGACCGACGTGTATGTCCGCCTGGTTGCATCAGGCACCATTACCGATTTCAAACTGTTTTAGAAAAGGAGCATCATGAACGATATTGAGCACCACGATTACGATGTGATTGTCATCGGAGCGGGAGGGGCCGGACTTCGTGCCGCCATCGAAGCCAAGCAACGAGGACTGCGCGTTGCGCTGATTTGTAAGTCACTTTTGGGTAAAGCCCACACGGTGATGGCCGAAGGTGGCGTCGCCGCGGCCATGGGCAATGTCTATGAAGAAGACAACTGGATGGTCCACTTCCGTGACACCATGCGTGGCGGTAAAATGCTCAACCACTACCGCATGGCCGAACTGCACGCCAAAGAGTCTCCCGACCGAGTCCATGAACTCGAAGCGTGGGGTGCACTGTTCGACCGCACCAAGGACGGCAAAATCCTCCAACGTGACTTTGGTGGTCACCGCTATGCCCGACTCGCCCACGTAGGGGACCGCACGGGACTCGAGCTCATCCGTACCTTGCAGCAAAAAGCTGTGTCGATGGATATCGACGTCTTCATGGAATGCAAAGTCATCCGCCTCTTGAACGGCCCTGATGGATCGGTGACCGGTGCGGTCGCCTACTGGCGCCCAACGGGCGAGTTCATCACCTTCGGCTCGAAAGCTGTGGTGTTGGCGACAGGTGGCGTCGGTAAATCTTGGAAGTTCACCTCGAACTCATGGGAAGGAACGGGCGATGGCCACGCAATTGCCATGTGGGCCGGTGCGGACCTGATCGATATGGAATGCGTGCAATTCCACCCCACCGGCATGGTGTGGCCACTTTCGGTGCGCGGAATTCTCGTCACCGAAGGTGTGCGTGGTGACGGAGGAGTGTTGCGAAACTCTGAAGGAAACCGCTTCATGTTTGATTACACGCCTGACATGTTCAAAGCCGAAACTGCAGACTCAGAAGCAGAGGCTGACCGATGGTACGACGACCACACCGCTGGGCGCCGACCACCTGAGCTTCTTCCCCGTGATGAGGTCGCTCGATCAATCAATAGCGAAGTAAAAGCTGGACGAGGCTCTCCCCACGGAGGTGTGTTCTTGGATATTGCCTCACGCCGTTCAGCCGAAGACATCCGCAAGCGTCTCCCGTCGATGTACCACCAGTTTATGGAACTCGCCGGCGTGGACATCACTCGAGAAGCGATGGAAGTGGGCCCAACGCTTCACTACATCATGGGTGGCGTGCGGGTCGAGCCAGATTCTGGCTCGACGTCGGTCCCTGGCCTTTTTGCTGCTGGTGAAGTTTCTGGGGGTATGCACGGAGCGAATCGTCTGGGAGGGAACTCACTCTCTGACCTGTTGGTCTTCGGGCGCCGCGCAGGCATGGGTGCCGCTGACTACGTCGAGGGCGGCGGCGGGAACGATGCGAAAGTGGATGATCTCCTTGTTCAGCACTACATGGACGAGGCGCTGGAACCCTTTACCCGAGAAGAGGGTGAAAACCCCTACACCTTGCAGCACGATCTCCAAGAGATGATGCAGGCCAACGTTGGTATTATCCGTAATGGTCCCGAGCTAGACGAAGCCATCGAACAACTCGAAGTGCTGAAAGAACGCGTGCAGAACATCGCCGTGAAGGGTGGCCGTGCCTATAACCCAGGTTGGAACTTGGCCACGGACTTGCCCGCGATGCTCACGGTGTCAACCTGTGTTGCCCTTGGAGCTCGCGATCGTAAAGAGAGCCGCGGCGGCCAGACCCGAGAAGACTTCCCGAAAGCCGATCCCGAGTTGGGCAAGGTGAACTTTGTGCAATCACAACCGTCCGGTGGAGGATTTAACGGTGAAATTAAGATTGTCCCCGAACCACTCCCGGTGATGCCCGATGACTTGCGAGCACTCCTTGAGGAGGCACCGAAATGAGCGACGTAAAGATGCGTATCTGGCGCGGCGATAAAGACGGTGGTGAATTTGAGAACTACTCACTGGAATCTCAAGAAGGTGAGGTTGTCCTTGACGTCATCCACCGCATTCAAGCCACCGAAGCTCCTGACTTGGCCTGTCGTTGGAACTGTAAAGCTGGAAAATGCGGATCTTGTTCTGCCGAAATCAACGGGAAACCTCGACTCTTATGCATGACTCGCATGGATCAACTTCCCGAAGGCGAAGAAGTCACCGTGACGCCCATGCGGGCCTTTCCCATTATTCGCGATCTCGTCTCCGACGTCTCGTACAACTTTGAAAAAGCTCGCCAAGTCCCTGCCTTCTTGCCACCTCCTCGGCCTGAAGGGGGCTATCGCATGAGCCAAGCCGATGTTGAACGAGGTCAAGAGTTCCGTCAATGCATTGAGTGCTTCATGTGTCAAGACGTCTGTCACGTGATCCGTGACCACGAAGAAAACAAGACCAACTACGCGGGTCCTCGTCTCTTCATTCGTTACGCCGAACTCGAAATGCACCCTCTGGACACCAACGACCGTCGAGATCTTGTTCGCGACAAGATGGGGCTTGGGATGTGCAACATCACCAAGTGCTGCACTGAGGTCTGCCCCGAACACATCAAGATCACCGACAATGCCATCATCCCCTTGAAGGAACGAGTTGTCGACGCTGACTTTGACCCCGTTGCGTGGCTAGGGCGCAAGATCCTGCGTCGCACGAAGCGGACGCCCGCAGACGCCTCGGTCCAGCCCGAGGCCTAGGAACGGCTTAGATTTTCGTCTTGGTAAAACGAAATCCCTTTCTCTGACAACTCCCCCTGGGACGCGCCAAGTCCGGATCAGGGACCTTCGGATCTACCAGCTAGCCTCCGCATACGTTTCAACACTTTGTTCCAAAACTTCCTCCCCTTCACCATGGTCGCCGACAGCACAGGCCTCTTAGCGTCAAGGAATTGTCATCTTGTTTCATAGCCCGCATGGGTCGGAAGGCAATCTCGATTGAGCGAAAAGTCGGCACAATCGGGGCAAAGTAAAATGAGTTCACGGCAATCTAAATTCAGACAGTTTGAGTAACGTGAAGTTGGCGCATCACATCGCTCGCAGCGGCCCATGATCTCGGTCTCGTCGGAGAACTCGATATTGATGCGTTCATCAAAGACGTAGAGCGATCCCTTCCAAAGTCCTTTGTCGCCATACTCTGCTCCATAGCGAACAATCCCGCCATCAAGTTGGTAGACCTCGTTGAAGCCTCGACGTTTCATAAGCGACGAGAGCACCTCACAGCGAATACCCCCCGTACAGTAAGTCACAACGGCTTTATCTTTTAAGTGATCAAACTTGCCCGAGTTGATTTCACCAACGAATTCACGAGTGGTCTTCACGTCAGGAACGACTGCATCCTTGAATCGGCCAATCGCTGCTTCATAGGCGTTACGACCATCGAAGAAGACAACGTCATCACCGCGCTCTTGAACCAGTGCATGCAGTTGTTTCGGCTTGAGATGGACTCCCCCTCCGATGACGCCATGCTCATCGACCTTGATCTCTCCTGGAGCACCAAAGGCAACGAGTTCGTCGCGAACTCGAATGCGAAGTCGAGGAAAGTCCTCACCCGTTCCTTCGGCCCACTTGAAGTCGATCTTTTTGAACCCCGGGTACTGTTTGGTCTGGCGGACGTAGGTCTTGACGGCGTTCATCTCGCCACCCAGCGTTCCGTTAATCCCATCCTTAGATATCAAAATCCTTCCTTTGAGATCTAAGGTCTCACAAAGGGTGCGCTGCCAAAGCCGGACAGCTTCCGGATCGGCAATTGGGGTGAAAACGTAATAGAGAATGATCTTTTCGGTCTTCACATTCCCAATCCTACCGAAGGCTACTTTGCTCAGAATCCTGGGCATGACCGGAAAATTGGCCGGTATGGCATTACGATCTTCACGCTGTGGCCTCTCACTCTTCACCCCTTCGATCACGCTGGTCCCTGTTGTGCCGGGCGGCTTATTCTGTCCTTCTTTTTGCCGTGTTGTTTGCTGGCGTGGACGTGCAGAATTCTTTTGCCGCGAAGATCTACCCGCCTGGCGTCACCGCATCGTGTGCCTCGGCACTGCCGGTGCCCGCTGCCCCATCGGGAAGCGCCGGGTGGACGCCAATCGGGCGTCCAGTGATGGGGTGCAGCGCGTTGTACACCACGACACTGAACGGGGTCACGCTTATCTGGATGGACAGCAAACTTCTCTCGTTCAATCTTTATGCCAGCAGCTTGATGCCCGGTGGTGGGCCCTACTTTCACACGTCACCTGTGAGCCCAAGCGACTCGATGAACTTGGTCGCGGCGTTTAACTCCGGCTTCAAGATGGGTGACTCACACGGGGGCTATTACATCGATGGGCGCTCGGTCTCTCCCTTGATCAACGGCCAAGCATCTGCGGTGATCTCGTCAGATGGATCGTTGAATGTTGGCTCATGGGGAACAGAAATTCCTATGACCTCTACCGTGGTCGCTGTTCGCCAAAACCTCACTCTCCTTGTCGACAACGGCGCGGTCAACCCGGCCACTTCGAGCGCGCCCTACGTATCCTGGGGTGTGACCTGGCCGGGAGGACCCACCACAAAGCGCTCGGCGGTTGGGGTGACGGCTGATGGCGCGGTTCTGTTCGGTGCAGGATCCAGCTTGACCGTCGCCCAAATCGCCCAAGCCATGGCCGCAGGAGGAGCGGTGCGCGCCATGTCGCTCGATCAAAATTCTCAGTACCCTCAGTTCTCTGCGTTTAGCCCCTCTGGCTACAGCCCTGCATCACCAGCAAACGCAAACAACGTGGTTCCAGGACTCGAAGGGTCCGATCGCTATTTCCAGTCAAGTTGGAACAGAGACTTCTTTACGGCTTCTGCACTCGGGTCAGCGACCGGGGCGGCCACGGGCAACGGAGCATCTGCTGCGCTTCATGTCCACCCCCGCGTTCACTGAGTTAGGGGATCAAGCCCAACGAGCGAACTTCATCGCGCTCAGCAACTAATTCATCAGTGGTGATCGCGATGCGATCTTTGGCGAAGGCATCATGTTCAATTCCTTCCACGACCGACCAGGAACCCTTACCGTCGGCACGAAGTGGGTAGCCAAAGATCAAACCTTCAGGAACGCCGTACTCACCATTTGACGACACCGCAACCGAAACGCAGTCATCATTTGGCGTTGCCGTCGTCATACTGACCACGGTGTCAATCGCTGCGTTGGCCGCTGACGCAGCCGACGAGAGGCCCCGCGCTTCAATGATGGCTGCGCCACGCTTCTGCACGGTCTCAATGAACGTTCCTTCAAGCCAACCACGATCCGTAATGACCGATTCTGTTGGCGTTCCATCAATCGTCGATGCTGCAAAGTCTGGGAACTGCGTCGCCGAGTGATTACCCCAGATGGCCAGGTTCTTCACTGCGCTCACCGGCTGACCTGCTTTTTTCGCTAACTGCGTCTCGGCCCGGTTTTGGTCCAGACGAGTCATGGCGAACCAGCGATCGGAGGGAATTTCGGGTGCATTGGATCGAGCAATCAGGCAGTTCGTGTTGCAGGGGTTTCCCACCACAAGAACACGAATATCGCTGGCCGCATTTGCAGCGATTGCCTCACCTTGCGGCTTAAAGATCCCACCATTCACGTTCAACAAGTCACCGCGCTCCATGCCGGCTTTACGGGGAATTGAACCAACGAGCAATGCCCAGGACGTTCCATCAAACGCTGTCGCCATGTCTGACGTCGCCACAATGTCGTCGAGGAGTGGGAATGCGCAGTCATCGAGTTCCATGACGACGCCTTCAAGCGACTTCATTGCTGGCTCAATCTCTAAGAGCCGAAGGACCACTGGCTGGTCTCGGCCAAACAGTGCGCCTGAGGCAATACGAAAGAGGAGCGAGTAGCCAATCTGGCCGGCCGCTCCGGTGACCGTTACGTGAATTGGGGAGGTTGTCATGCTCTCACCGTATCGTGTGCGGACCCGACAACTCCAATCGGAGAAGGAGTTCTAGCCTTGGCGGAGTTGCAGGGCCTCAGCGATCTCTCTTGTGGCCAGAGAGCGATTGAGCGTATAGAAATGGAGCCCTGGGGCGCCCGCTTCCAACAGCGCCGCACAGAGCTCTGTGGCCAGCAGGATTCCCTCCCTGCGCACGGATTCCGGCCCTCCCAGGAGTTCGGCCTTTTCGAGGCGTTCGATGGCCCAGGGGGGCACAGGGGCGCCCATGGTGGCCATCCTCGGCACCGATGCCAGCGACGTTACCGGCATGATCCCAGGGAGAAGAGGCGTCGTCACCGACCGGTCAGCCAGATCATTCACGAGCGACAAGTATTCCTCGAGAGAAAAGAAGAATTGGGTCACGCCAAAATCTGCAGCTTGGAGTTTGGTGGCCAAATAATCACGATCTTCTTTCATCGATGGTGAACGCGGGTGGCCGGCGGGGTGTGCCGCGACGCCTATCGAAAACTCACCGATTGAGCGCGCTAGTTCCACGAGTTCACTGGCGTAGTTCAACTCACCCGGCGCCGCTGAAGGGTCGTCAGGCGGGTCACCTCCTAACGCCATGAGATTGACGATGTTTCCTTCCTGATATTGGTGCAAGATCTCTTCGAGTTCCGCTCGGCTATGGGCAACGCAGATCAAATGCGCCATGGGGTTCAAGGTTGTTTCTTTTTCCATCATGGAGACGAGGTCATAGGTACGCTGGCGTGACGTAGCGCCGCCGCGATAGGTCACCGAGACAAATGACGGGGCGAGGGGTTCAAGTTCTCGAATTGTCGCCTCGAGCGTGATGGCTTCACTCTCGGACTTCGGCGGGAAGAACTCGAACGAGACCGTTTGCGAGGATTCCAAAAGTTCAGCAATACGCGTCATCGTGCTGAATTACTGATCTGCTCGACCAAAGTCGTCGTCGTAGCGAGTGATGTCATCTTCACCAAATGACTCGCCATACTGAACTTCAATCATGATCAATGGTTCAGTACCTTCATTGGCACATCGGTGCTTCGTTCCCACATGGACATCAACCGTGTGCCCTGGCCCCACAAGCGATACTTCTCCATCGAGCGTGACCGTGGCTTCACCACTCACGATAAACCAGTGTTCGGACCGCTTCTCATGGCTCTGATAACTCAGGCGCTTACCAGCGTGGACCGTAATCTGCTTGACCTTGAACTTTGCTTCATCGTCAAGGACCGTATAGGTCCCCCACGGTCGTTCATCGAATTCCCGGCCCAAGGCGTCTTTTGTTGGCGTCATGAGGCTTTCTCCGCAGCAGCCACGGCATTACTCAACAGCATTGCGCGCGTCATCGGCCCAACACCACCGATACGCGGCGTAATCCATCCGGCGACCTCAGCAACATCATCGGCAACATCACTCAGAAGTTTCTTACCTTCCCAACTTGTTCCCGCTCCAACAACAGCCGCGCCCGGCTTGATCATGTCCTTGGTCACTAATCCAGCAACACCAGCAGCCGCCACAACGACGTCGCCTTCGCGCACCAACGACGCCATATCGTCAACCCCCGTGTGCACGACCGTCACCGCTGCGTTACATCCAGGACGACGCATCGCCAGTAACAATGCCAAGGGCCGACCGATGGTGAGTCCCCGTCCAATCACCACGACGCGTTTTCCTTCGACGGGCACTTTGTAGTGAGAAAGCAGTTCCACAATTCCCGCAGGCGTACAGGGCAGCGGTCCCGGTGCGCCCATCACGAGTTTGCCCAAGTTCACCGGGTGTAAGCCGTCGACGTCTTTGTGTGGCAACACACTCAAGAGCACTTCCTCCTCGTTAATTCCACTCGGAAGAGGAAGCTGCACGAGAATCGACGCAATTTCAGGGTCGGCATTCATCTCTTGGATTGCCTCAATGATCTCGGCCTGACTGGTTGACGGCCCGAAGTGGCGATGGGCACTGCGAATGCCGATTTGCTCACAGTCTGCGTGTTTCATCGCCACATAGCGCTCGCTTGGTCCATCGTCGCCGACCAAAATGGTGCCTAAGGCAACCTTTCGCCCAGCCGTGGCCAAGCGGGCAGCTCGGTCGCCCACTTCCATCTTGATGCGACCGGCAACAAGTTCACCATCAAGTAGCTGTGCAGTCATTGTTCTCCTAGTGCCGAAAGTGGCGTTCGCCTGTGTGAACCATGGTAATACCTGCGGCATCAGCCACGGCGGTGACATCATCGTCGCGCACTGATCCACCGGGTTGAACAACCGCCGTGACCCCCGCATTGATCAGTACTTCGAGTCCATCAGGGAAGGGAAAGAATGCGTCGGACGCTCCCGCTGAACCAACGACCTCGTCTCCGGCTTTTTTCACAGCAATCTCAGCCGCCACAACTCGAGACTGTTGCCCCGCTCCGATGCCGACCGCCTTCCCGTTGCGGCCTAGCGCGATGGCATTCGACGTCGTGCGGGCGCACACTCGCCAAGCCAATCGCAGATCGCTCCACTCTTGGTCGGTGGGCTGGCGTTGGGTGACAACCGACCAAGAAGATGGTGCTTGTTCGAGGTCGTCAGCACCTTGGACCAAAAACCCTCCGGAGAGTGTGCGGATCTGACGCTCGATGACTTCAGGTGCATGGGCGACCAAGAGACGCGTCGCTTTACGTCGATTGCGCAAAAGTTCCACGGCCACTTCATCCATCATCGGAGCAATAATCACGTCGGCTTGTGGACCGTCGGCAATCTGCTTTGCTACGTGTTCGTCGATGCCTCGACTCAGGGCCACGATGCCACCGAAGGCACTCATGGGATCAGCTTCGAGTGCCAACGCGAAGGCCTCGGACAGCGAACCCGCTGTCGCAGCACCACAGGCATTGGCGTGTTTAATGATGGCCACGCTGGCATTTCCTGATGCATCGTCAGCGAGCTCGTGAACGAGGCGCCATGCAGCGTCAGTATCAAAGAGGTTCAAGTAACTCAGTCCTGTCCCACTGAGTTGTTCGACATGGTCCCACCAGGTCCCCACACCACTCACCACATAGCGAGCACCTCGTTGGTGCGGGTTCTCGCCGTAACGAAGGATCTCGCGGCGCTCAAGAACCAGAGGGATCGTGCTCGGGAGCAAGGGATCGTCATCAATCGTCGAACCATCAGGCCCTCCAACACTCATCCACGCCACGATCGCTGCGTCATAGGCGGCCGTGTGGGCGAACGCCTTTCGTGCCAACGCTCCACGAGTGGCTGCGCTGAGTGAACCGTTCGTGGTCAGCTCATTGAGAACAACGTCATAATCGCTCGGCGAGACGACCACCCCGACGTGAGCAAAATTCTTTGCCGCAGCGCGCACCATCGTTGGACCGCCAACATCAATCAGTTCGATGGAAGGATCAGATGTGAAGGGATAGAGATTGCAAATCACCAGATCAATGGGCGCGATACCGTTCGCCTCAAGATCTGCGAGGTGCTCTGGTTTTGATCGATCCGCCAAAATTCCTCCATGGATTTTTGGGTGCAGGGTCTTGACTCGCCCTCCCAGCATCTCGGGGCTTCCGGTCACCGCTTCAACCGCCGTGTGGGCAATGCCTTCTTCGGCAAGTGCCGCTGCGGTTTGGCCCGAGGCAACGAGTTCAACACCCAGGCGTTCAAGGCCTTGGGCGAATGGAATTAACCCTTGCTTGTCGTACACACTGAGCAACGCTCTCACGGCGTCGCCTCCTTTTTGGTTGAGAAATAGTGTTCAATCGATTGCCCTGCCTGTAACGCTTCAAGTGCTTGGCCGATCGTGGTGGGATAGAGCACTCGTTCGACGGCTTTGATGCGTTCGTGCAACGTCTCTACGGTATCGCCCTCCACAACGCTCACCACACCTTGAGCGAGGATGGGCCCAGCATCCATCTCGAGCGTGGCGAGATGGATCGTGCATCCGGTCTCGCTCACTCCAGCACTCAACGCGTCCTCGACACCGTGCCAGCCTGGAAAGAGAGGCAGAAGCGCTGGGTGGGTGTTGAGTATTCGGCCAGAAAAGCGGTGATGGATGGAGCGCCCAAGCACCGTTCCAAAGCCTGCCATCGCCACAAGGTCAATATCGTGGCCGGCGAGAGCATCCCGCACGGCGTCGCTGTACGACTCTCGATCGAACGAAGCAGAAAACCCACCGAAGGCGCTGCGATCAATCAGTTCGCTGGGAATTCCCGCTTCACTGGCCACCGCCAATCCTCGGCAAGGGCGATCGGAGATCACGAGATCAACGTCGACCCCAGCATCCAGAATTGCTTCAAGGATGGTGCCGCTACCCGAGACAAGAACGGCGATCTTCACAGGTTTAAATCTAGCAAGGACCTCGCTTAGAGGCTCTTGACGATCGCCACCATCTTCTCGCCCGCTTCAGTTGGGTTGAGCGCCACCGAGACACCAGCGGCACTCAGCGCGTCCATCTTTGCTTGCGCCGTTCCTTGACTTCCAGAAATGATTGCACCGGCATGTCCCATTTTCCGTCCCGGAGGGGCTGTGACACCAGCCACATACGAGACCACAGGTTTGGTCATGTGGTTGGCAATGTACTCAGCGGCACGCTCTTCTTCGCTTCCACCAATTTCACCGATCATCATGACCGCTTTCGTATCGGGGTCGGCTTCGAATGCCTCGAGGCAGTCGATGAAGTTCGTTCCCGGAACCGGATCGCCACCAATTCCCACACACGTCGTCTGGCCGACACCTTGCTGCGAGAGCTCGTGAAGTGCTTGATAGGTCAAGGTCCCAGATCGAGAAACGATTCCCACCGGACCACCGGGCAACGCAATATCTCCCGACGTGATTCCGATATTGCACTTCCCTGGGCTGATAATTCCTGGGCAGTTCGGCCCCAATAGGCGCGTTCCAGGGAAATCTCGCTTCAAGATGTTGTAGCAACGCGCTTCGTCGTGAGCGGGAATGCCTTCAGTGATGCAGACAATAAATGAAATCCCGGCTTCAGCAGCTTCCAAGATGGCGGCAGTGGCCCCTGCGGGAGGCACAACGACGAACGATGCAGTCGCACCAGTAGCGTCAACAGCTTCTGCGACATTGGCGAAGACCGGAATGCCTTCAACATCAGTCCCTGCTTTTTTAGGCGACGTGCCACCGACAACTTTGGTGCCGTAGTCACGATTACGCACGCCGTGGAAACGACCTTGGCCTCCAGTCAGTCCTTGGACAATGACTTTCGTGTTTTCATCAACAAAAATACTCATGACTAGCCTTCCTTCGGTGCTGCAGCGAGATCGACGGCTCGACGAGCCGCTGCCAACATGGTGGGTTCAGAAATCAATTGTGCATTCAAGTGCGGCTCAAGCAATGCCCTTCCCTCAACGGCATTGGTCCCATCAAGTCGCAAGACAATGGGTGAGGTGATGTCCACGCGTCGTAGTGCTTCAATAATTCCTTTTGCCACTTCATCGACCCGGGTAATGCCCCCAAAAATATTGACAAAGATCGATCGCACGGCAGGGTCTGCGTTGACGACCTCCATGGCCGCTGTCATCAAGTCGGCGTTGGCTCCTCCACCAATGTCCAAGAAGTTTGCGGCTGTTCCACCGGCTTGTTGGACAACGTCAAGGGTTGACATCGCCAATCCTGCACCATTGGCGATGATCCCGACCGAGCCGTCGAGGCCGATGTAGTTCAGGCCCTTCTCTTTGGCCATGGCTTCGCGCTCGTCTTCGGTGTCGGTGGCTGACCATACCTCCCACTCAGGGTGGCGATAGGTGGCATTCACGTCAAGCGTGACCTTGGCGTCAAGTGCTCGCACAACACCATCGGTGGTGAGGATCAAGGGATTAATTTCTGCCAAGTCACAGTCGCCCTCGACGTAGCAGGTGTAGAGCTTGACGATCAGCGCTGCGGCTTGCTCTCGGGCTTCTTCGTCGAGATCAGCATCGGACACCCACTTTGCTGCTGTCTCAAGTGAGAGTCCATCGAGGGGGTTGATGGAGAGCTTGATGATCGCATCAGGATTTTCTTCGGCGACCGTTTCAATTTCAACGCCACCTTCTTTGGACAACATCCCGATGTAGACCTTGTTGGGTCGGTCGAGGGTAAAGCTGACGTAATACTCTTTGGCGATATCGCTGGACCGTTCGATCCACAAGCGATGGACGGTGTGTCCTTTAATGTCCATGCCTAAAATGTTCGTGGCGTGCGTCCGCACCTCATCGAGAGTGTCGGCAAGTTGAATACCGCCCGCTTTTCCTCTCCCACCCACTCGCACCTGTGCCTTGACGACCAGAGGGAACTCCAATCCCTCAGCAACGGTCATCGCTTGATCGACAGTCTCGGCTTCGCCACCAGGCGAAACCGGGATGCCGTAGCGCGCGAAGTACTGCTTTCCTTGATACTCAAAGAGATCCACGTCTCTGCCTTCTTTCTTTCTCTCTAAAAATAGTTTTGCACCGGGGACGCACTCTGCACCACAAGAGGGATCACCCGTTGAGCGACACTTCCCTTTGGTCTAGCGCAGCGCCCAGCCATTGGCCAATCTCAGGCAACGGCGACCCCGGAGTGAACACGCGTGCGACTCCCGCCTCTTCAAGGAGCGGGATGTCCGTTTCAGGAATAATTCCTCCCACAATGACAAGGACATCATCGCGCCCAGCGTTTTTCAATAGTTCGACAATGCGCGGAACAAGATTGAGGTGTGCCCCTGAAAGGAGCGAGAGGCCAATAGCATCGGCATCTTCTTGAACGACGGCTTGGACGACTTGGTCAGGTGTTTGATGCAGACCGGTGTAGACAACTTCAAATCCTTCATCACGCAGTGCACGCGCAATGATCTTGGCGCCACGATCATGGCCATCAAGACCTGGCTTAGCAACAACAACTCGATAGGGACGCTTCACGATCTTTGATGTTAGGCCTTATTTGACCCCAGGTACCCAAATCCCAAGAGGAGGCTGGTAAGATTGGGCTATTCCTGAAGATCCTGCTTCCCAGGTTTCGCCGCTCGGCCAGCCTCCCGTCACCTCCCCCACGAGCCCCCACCAGGGCGCTGGAGGAGTGATCGTCGCGTCCCTCCGAGCACTGCGGCCTGCTCAGTGGCTGAAGAATGTCCTTGTTTTTATCGCCCCAGCAGCGGCCGGGACCTTGTTCCACGGATCGGTCTTTCTCAAGACCTTGGTTGCCTTTGTGAGTTTCTGCATGGCCGCCTCGGGGACCTACCTCCTCAACGATCTTCACGACAGAGAAAGTGACCGAGCGCACCCGAAAAAGCGTTTCCGACCCATTGCCTCAGGGCTCGTTACGCCGAATCTCGCTATTGGCCTGGCAATCATCCTGCTTGCCGGATCAATCTGCCTTGGTATCTTTGGTGCGACCTGGGAACTCGGAGTCATCGTGGCGGTTTATGTTGCGAACACCCTGATCTACACCTTCTGGCTCAAAAAAATTGCCGTCGTCGAGCTTGCCTGCGTTGCTGCAGGATTCCTACTCCGTGCCTTAGGCGGAGGAGCGGCGACCCATACGCCCTTGAGCGTGTGGTTCATCGTGGTCATCTCCTTTGGTGCGCTGTTCTTAGTCACCGGAAAACGGCTCGCCGAACTTCCCAAGGCCGACGGAAGCGGTGGCGAACAACGCCCGGTCCTCAAGGAATACTCCCCGTCATTTCTCAAATCTGCGCTGACTCTGGAAGCCAGCATCACCGTCGCCGCCTACTGCCTTTGGGCCTTTGACAAGACCGGGCTCTTATCTCGAGCGCAAGGGCGCGAGATTTGGATCCAACTCACGGTCGTCCCCGTGGTCATCGCTGCGCTCCATGTGTTGCGCCTTCTCGACCGCGGCGAAGGCGGAGCACCCGACGAATTAGCGTTTCATGACCGAATTCTTCAAGTTGGAGCCGTAGTGTGGATCGCCCTCGTTTTGATCGGAGTTTATGGATGAGCACTCACCAAGAACTCTTAACTGGGTGGGGTAATACCGCGCCCTCACTGGCTGATGTTGTGCGACCACGCAATGAGGAAGAGGTGACCACCGACCTTCAGAACACTCCAGGATCACTGATTGCTCGCGGTTTGGGGCGAAGCTATGGCGATGCCGCACAGTGCGCGGGCGGCACGGTGCTCTCGAATCGCGGCCTATGGAACCTCACGCCGATTGATCCGTCGACGGGACTCGTCACCGTTGGTGCTGGCGTAAGTCTGGATGAACTCGTGAGCATTTCGATACCTGCAGGCTGGTTTATCCCTGTGACCCCAGGCACGCGTCAAGTAACAATTGGTGGCGCCATCGCTGCAGATATTCATGGGAAAAATCATCACGTTGACGGAAGTTTCATGAATCATGTTCGCTCGATACGACTGGCCACACCAACGGGAACCCTCACCATCACCCCTGAGTCCGAACCCGAACTCTTTTGGGCGACTGCCGGAGCGATGGGTCTGACTGGCGTCGTCATCGACGCGACGGTGCAGATGATTCCCATCGAGACGAGTTACATCTCCGTCGACACCGAACGATTTCCCAACCTCGACGCCACGATGGCGGCCATGGCCAGTGGCGATGACGACTACCGCTACTCTGTGGCCTGGGTTGACTGCATGACTGCTGGTGCGTCAATGGGTCGCGGAGTGATCACGCGTGGCGACCACGCTCCAAAGTCCATGCTCGAAGGAAAACAAACCCGTCATCCGCTCAGCCCACCCGCATCAACCAAGCTTGCCGTTCCCTTCACGCCGCCATCTGGCCTGTTAAACCGCCTTTCGATCAAGGCGTTTAATGAAGCATGGTTTCGCAAATCCCCGAAAAAACGCGATGGCGAAATCCAAAGTCTTGGCACCTTCTTTCACCCTCTCGATGGTGTCGATTGGTGGAACCGTCTCCACGGCCATCGAGGATTTCTCCAGTATCAGTTCGTGGTCAGCGATGCTCATGGTGACGTCGTCACCAAAGCAATCGAACTTCTTTCCTCGCAAAAAGTCCCCTCGTTCTTGGCCGTCCTTAAGCGATTTGGACCGCACAATCCTGGACCGCTTTCCTTCCCCATGAAGGGGTGGACCTTGGCGCTCGACATCCCGATAGGACCCCCTCAACTCGCTGGCGTACTCGACCAACTCGACCTCATGGTGGGCGAAGCTGGTGGGCGGCTCTATCTTGCGAAAGACTCTCGCCTTTCACCCCAACAATTTCGGGCGATGTACCCACAGTTGGGTGAATTCGAACGAATCAGAAAGACCATTGACCCTCAAGGTCACTTGGCTTCAGACCTCTCTCGTCGACTAGGAATTTCTTAACCCCGACGTTGTCGGTCAACACAAGGAGAATCAACAGTGCGTAATGCTTTTGGACAACCACAAAGTGTTCTTGTTCTCGGTGGCACCTCGGAGATTGCGCTCAGCGTCGTCGAACGTCTGGTCGCTGCTCGGACACAAACAGTGGTCCTGGCGGGGCGTAATCCTTCGGGACTCGACCTCGCCGCACAGGAACTACGCGACAAAGGAGCGCAAAGCGTCGAGACCCTGGTGTTCGACGCCGATGAGCCATCGAACGCGCAAGCTGTGATTGACCAAGCCTTCGAAAAGGCTGGAGGAAGCATCGACCTTGTTCTGATCGCCGTTGGCCAACTCGGTGACCAAGATCTTCTCGACAACGACCCCGATGGTGCAGCGGCACTCTTCACGACAAATCTCACATGGCCGGTCGCGGCTATGACGGCATTGCGCTCCAAATTGATTACCCAGGGCTCGGGACATGTTGCCGTGATCGCATCGATTGCCGGGGTGCGTGTTCGACGAGCGAACTTCACCTACGGAGCCACCAAAGCAGGCCTTGATGCATTCACGCAAGGATACAGCGATTCGCTCAAACCCTATGGCGTCAAAGTGCAAATCATCCGTCCTGGCTTTGTGCGAACCAAGATGACCGAGGGAATGGCTGATGCACCCTTCTCAACTGATGTGGGCCCCGCCGCCGACACCATCGTCAAGGGACTTTCTTCGTCGGCCAGCGTGATTTGGTCGCCACCACTGCTTCAAGGGGTTGCGCTCGTCATGCGGTCCCTCCCTGGCGTGCTGTGGCGAAAAATGCCCAGCTAAGTCGCTGAGTTACTTTTTCTTTGGCGCCGTCGTGGTCGTCACCGTCGGCAAGACAAGAGTCGGCGTTGACGGCATCTTCGCCGTGGCACCGTAACGAGCTGACATTGTGTAGAAGTCACGCACCCACCACGTTTGGAAGTAACGCGACGGTCCTTGTGAACCAGCAGCCATCGACGCCATGAGCGGCACGCCATTCGATGGGGATGCCGGCTGGCCCACAGGAGGCGAATACGTCGAATACTGGACCCAGTCGGCGTTAATGTCCATTTCCATTCCGCGCACCGCTCCGGCGCGAATCAAGAGGTCGGCCAACACGTTGATGGAGAGGCTCGGACCGGCGACGTAGACAATCGCACCGTTCTTCGTAATGCCCATTCCTGAACGCCATACATACGCTGCACCTCCAACGGTCACTCCCCACTGTGAATGATCGTTGGCAAGAAGGCCAGGGACGGGTTTCGCATCGTTCACAATTAGGTCAAGATTTTGCCGGACCGACACGACGTTTTTGTTCATCTGTACATCCGTGTCCCATGCCCCAATATCCATGGTGCCGTTTTTGTAGATCACCGCTGATGCCTTGCCCGGCACCAGAGGGATCACCATCTTTTGATCGGTGTAGTAGCCACCCTGTGCGTCTTGCATACGGAATCCAGCGTTGAACGCACTGATCAACGTCATCGCTTCCGTTGATTTAATCGGAGCGGAATTGGCATAGGGACCACCACCGGGAATTTGACTTCCCGAGTACAGCGTGGCTGAGACCAACATGGGGTCCATCCACACCACGCCGGCGACATAACTCGTGTGAATGGCATCTGGACGAACGAAGGTCTCATAAAGCGCTGAGCACCCCGCAGAGAGCCGACCGACCGGCGCCCACACGCCTTCTCCCGCAATCGGTGGTGTCGCCGCAGAGACCATGCGAGGGGGGATGGCAAGGGCATTGGGGCACGTTGCCGTGACGCCCGTTCCGGCATGGGCTTTGGCGTTGAAAGTGTGGGCCGGGGGCTTTCCGCCTGTTGGAGGAGGATTCAGTTTGTACCACTCGTTTTCGGCCCAGGTGATCACACCGCCAAGACCATGATTACGTCCCCATTCAGCGGCCCGTGCCGCGCTCGACACGCCGTAGGAGGGATTGGTCAACGCCGAACCAAAAGAGACAGCGAACCACCCGAGAGCGATGAACAGTGCGGCTAAAATTCCGAGTCGAATCCGGCGTGTCCGCAGACTCCGCCGTTTTCTTGGCCTTCGCTTTTTGAGGTCTCGACGAGATGGTGGTCGATCCCCCGGATCGCGAGGCGGGCCACCCCCTCGCTGGCGTGGGGGTGGTGGTGGTGGCGGACCGCCTGGCGAAGCTTGAACAGACGAAGATGCCCGAGGACCTGGACTTGACGTCGAGCGCGTCGATCCCACAGGGTTTGATCGTCGTGGACGTGGGTCCTGATTGGGGCCCGATGGTGGGCGTGACTCGGGCATTGGTGTTCTATTCTTACACCCCGTTGCCCCAATGTTGGGGCGCAAAACGGCGAATTCTTAGGCTTTTGTTATGGGGGCCATCGAAAGCATCAGCGTCTTCGTCCCCACCTTGCCAAAGGTCACCACCGCAGTTGCTCGGTCACCTTCTCCAGTCACTGATTGCACGATTCCGTCGCCCCAGCGCTGGTGCACGACGAGATCACCCTGCTCTATGCCGAGGAGGTGCGCTCCACTCGAAACCGGGGGAGCAATCTTTGGCGCCCCTGAGCCGAAGACGTGACCCCCATCGCTGTCGTCCCCCGAGCGAGGGCGGTCGAGATGGTCACTCGAACGATCTCTCTCCCACGATGACGATTCGCGTCGACTCGGGCGATCGCCTCCAACGTCACGGAAAAGTTCGTCAGGAATCTCACCAAAGAATCGGCTCGGGATATTGTGCTGGGTTTGTCCCCAGAGGCTTCGCATCCAGGCATGACTGAGGGAGAGAAAACGGCGGGCGCGTGTCACCCCGACGTAAGCCAACCGACGCTCTTCTTCTAATTCGCTCGGGTCACTCAGTGAGCGGAAGTGGGGAAAGATACCTTCTTCAAGACCCACCAAAAACACCGCCGGGAATTCAAGTCCTTTCGCAATGTGCAAGGTCATGAGCGAAACTCGTGTCGTTTCTTCGTCGAGTTCATCAGAGTCGGCAACGAGCGCCACGGTCGAGAGGAAGTCATCAAGTGTTTCGTAGCTCCCGGCGACGCCAACAAGTTCGGCCAAGTTCTCTAAGCGGCTCTCGGACTCGTGGGTCTTCTCGGCGTTGAGTTCATCTCGATAGCCGGTCTCGACAATGATGCGTTCAATCAGATCGCTGGGCTTCATGGCTTCGATGTCGTGGCGCAGTGTTGACAACATCACGTCAAATTGTTGGGCGCCACGCAGGGCTTTACCGGTAATTCCTGCCTCGACGGCATGACCTGCCGCGTCCCCAAAGGACATGCCATTACGGGCCGCATACTCGCCGAGTTTGGTTATGGATGTCGCCCCGATACCCCGCTTTGGTACGTTCATCACGCGACGAGCCGAGATCTCATCGCGAGGATTCGCCAGAAGGCGGACGTAAGCCAAGATGTCTTTGACTTCCTTGCGATCATAAAAGCGCATCCCACCGATGACTTTGTAAGGAATTCGAGCGCGCACGAGCTCTTCTTCGATCGCACGACTCTGTGCGTTGGTGCGATAGAAGATCGCAACATCGCCATAGACCAACTGCTCGTCCGTTTCTAAGCGTCGGATCTCTGAGGCAATCCATGCCGCTTCATCGTGTTCATCCTCTGCCCGATAGCGCGTGATGAGCGATCCGGTTTCCCCTTCCGTGAAGAGGTTCTTAGCTTTTCGTCCAGGGTTGTTCGAGATGACTGCATTCGCAGCATCAAGAATCACCTGCGTGGAACGGAAGTTTTGTTCAAGCAAAATTGTTGTGGCATCCGGATAGGTCTTCTCAAAATCCAAGATGTTACGAATATCTGCGGCGCGGAATCGGTAGATGGATTGGTCAGAGTCACCAACAACGCAAACGTTGCGATATTTTGCTCCCAGCATCAGGACGAGCTCATTCTGTGCTCGGTTCGTATCTTGGTACTCGTCGACCAAGAGGTAACGAAACCGCTCCTGATAACTCTCGAGAACATCGGGACAGTTACGGAACAACTGCACCGTCACCATCAAGAGGTCATCAAAGTCCATGGCGTTCGCTGCACGCAACCGGCGTTGGTATTCGGCATAGATTTCACCAATGCGACCTCGGAAAGGATCAGCGGAGCCTGAAACATCTGCCGAAAATTGTTCCGGCGTGAGGAGTTCTGCTTTTGCCTGGCTCACCACTGCAGCGACCGCTCGAGCAGGAAGACGTTTTTTGTCGATATTCAGATCATCAAGCACCAACTCGAACAGACGTTTTGAATCAGTTGCGTCATAGATGGTGAACCCTGATTCGTAGCCCACCCGAGTGGCCGACGCACGAAGAAGTCGCACGCACGCCGAGTGAAAGGTAGCGACCCACATCCGATTAGCGACTGGTCCAACAAGATCAACCACTCGGGATCGCATCTCGCTGGCTGCTTTGTTCGTGAAGGTAATGGCCAAGATTTCATAAGCTGCTGCGTCTCCGGTGGCCATCACGTGAGCAATACGCCTCGTAAGCACCCGGGTTTTCCCCGATCCGGCGCCGGCAATGACCAGCAATGGTCCGCCTCGCTGGAGCACCGCAGCACGCTGTGGTTCGGTGAGTCCCTCGAGAAGTTGATCAGGATCGAGTGCATAGCCATCTCGCAGATTGATTCGCTCGTCGCCGAGGCCGGGCAAGTCTGCAGCGAGGGGTTCTGGCCAGCTCACTCCCACTCGATGGTGCCCGGTGGCTTTGAGGTGATGTCCAACGCCACCCGATTCACACCGTCGACTTCATTGATCAAGCGATTGGCAATGGTTTCGAGCAAGTCATAAGGAAGACGTGCCCAGTCGGCGGTCATGGCATCGTCAGAAGTCACCGCACGAATCACGATGGGATAGGCATAGGTCCTGCCATCACCCATCACGCCCACCGTTCGCACTGCCGGAAGAACAGCGAACGACTGCCAGAGATCCCGGTAGAGACCGGCTTTGCGAATCTCGTCGACGACTACAAAGTCAGCGTTTCGCAATATCTCTGCGCGCTCTCTCGTCACTTCACCCACGATCCGCACTGCTAAGCCTGGGCCTGGAAACGGTTGGCGCCAGACAAGCGATTCGGGGAGGCCGAGTTCTTCGCCCACGGCCCGTACTTCATCTTTGAAGAGATCACGGAGCGGTTCACACAGTTCAAAGTCCAGATCTTCCGGGAGGCCACCCACGTTGTGATGGGACTTGATGTTGGCCGCGTGGCCCGAGCCCGACTCAATGACATCTGGATAGAGCGTTCCTTGCACCAAGAACCGAGGGCCAGAGCCTTTTGTTCCTGCTCCCAGATCGCGCGCCACTTCTTCGAAGATTCGGATGAACAACTCCCCTATGATTTTGCGCTTGCGCTCCGGATCGGTCACTCCCTCAAGGGCGTCAAAGAACCGATCTGCGGCTTTGACGTGAATCAGCTCGATATTGAACTGACGACGGAACGTCTCTTCGACTTGATCCGCTTCGTTTGAGCGCATCAAGCCGGTGTCAACGAAGACACAGGTCAGTTGATCACCGACTGCCTTGTGGACCAGCGCTGCGGCCACCGCTGAGTCCACGCCACCTGAAAGTGCACAAAGCACCTGTTCGGTACCGATCTGAGCCTGAATTTTTGCAACTTCGCTCTCGATGATCGACGTGTGGGTCCAACGAGGAGGAAGTTCAGCAATCTCCCGCAAGAACGCCACGAGGAGATCTTGCCCACGCTCGGTGTGGGCAACCTCAGGATGGAACTGCACACCATAACGGCGGTGTTCATCGTCGACGTAAATCGCAACCGGTGCTTCTGGCGTCGATGCAATCGAAACCGCACCAGGAGGTGCCTGAGTAATTGAGTCACCGTGGCTCATCCACACGGTGCTCGAACCCGGCCAACCTTCGATCAGTCGAGCGCTTTGTTGCACGTCAATTGTGGTGCGGCCGTATTCGCCACGACCCGTTGCTTCAACCGTGCCGCCGAGATCACGAGCCATTAACTGTGCGCCGTAACAGATCCCCAAAAGAGGGATCCCAAGGTCATAGATTCCCTGGTCAATTGAGGGCGCACCCTCTTCGTAGACGGATTTTGGCCCGCCCGAAAAGATGATGGCCGACGGATTACGCTTCGCTATCGCTTCAGCAGAGATTGAGCTCTGGACAATCTCTGAGAAGACATGCGCTTCACGCACACGACGAGCGATTAATTGCGCGTACTGTGCACCAAAGTCAACAACAAGAACGGTATCGCTTGATTGGCTCAATGGCCCATGCCGACGCCTTGGGAGCGTTGCAGATCTTTTCCTTCAGTCTGCAGTGCTGGGGCGATCATGACTTCGGCCTTTTGGAACTCTTTGACGGTCTCGAAGCCGCAGGTTGCCATCGAGGTGCGCAGTGCACCAAAGAGGTTCATCCGGCCATCATTCTGGTGAGCTGGGCCGAGGAGAATCTCTTTGAGTGAGCCCCGCACTTGCGTGCTGACGCGCGTGCCGCGAGGAAGTGTGGGGTGGAAGGTTGCCATCCCCCAGTGATTCCCCGGGGCTGGAGCTTCCGTCGCTGAAGAAAGGGGCGAACCCAGCATCACAGCGTCAGCACCACAGGCGATCGCCTTGGCGATGTCGCCACCTTTGGACATTCCTCCATCAGCAATGACGTGCACATAGACACCAGTTTCGTCCAAGTGCCGCATTCGAGCACCCGCAACATCAGCAATAGCTGTAGCTTGAGGAACACCCAGTCCAAGAACACCTCGGGTGGTGCAGGCATTTCCTGGACCGACGCCAACGAGTACCCCGACTGCACCCGTGCGCATGAGGTGGAGTGCTGCTTGATACGACGCACAGCCCCCGACAATGGTAGGGATATCAAACTCGCGAATGAACTGTTTGAGATTTAGCGGCTCGCTGGTCTTCGAGACGTGTTCGGCCGAGACAACGGTCCCTTGAATCACCAAGATGTCGAGTTCGGCTTCGGCGATGGCATTGGCAAGCGACGCTGTTCGGGGAGGCGTCACTGATGCCGCAGACGTGATCCCTGCCTCTTTCATTTCACGAATTCGTGCCGTAACGAGCTCCATCTTGATGGGTTCTTCGTACATCTGCTGCATACGCGCCGTGGCTTTGTCGTTATCAATCGTCATGATCTCTTCAAAAAGAGGAAGGGGGTCTTCGTAACGAGTCCACAGACCTTCAAGGTTCAAGACACCAAGACCACCAAGGCGGCCCATTTCGATTGCTGAACGGGGACTCATGACGCCGTCCATCGCTGCGCCCAACACGGGAAGTTCAAAGTTGTAGGCATCGATTCTCCAGGAGATATCGACATCTTCTGGGTCACGGGTACGTCGACTCGGGACAATCGCGATGTCATCAAAGCCATAGGCTTGACGCCCCGATTTGTAGATTCCGATCTCTACTTCAGCCACCTGAATTGCCTCCGGTTCTCGTGCTTGTTTGGACGAAAACGCCGGGCCGACCCTCCGGCGTTAATCAATCCTACTCGCCCAACGCGTTGTCATTGTCGCATCTCCTGGTCACGTTTCTGGAGCCACCTCGACGCCGAGACTCAGACATAACAGATCCACCAGGAGCCTCCCAGTGGCCCCCCAAACCATCTCGCCCGAGACCTCAAAGAACCACAGGGGGAACGAGCCGTCAGCAGTTCGCGGTGAGGGCCGCTCGGGACGACTCCATCGCTCTTCATGAAAGACACCGTCGACCAATAAGTCATCAAGCGCCACATCAAAAACCCGATCAACCTCTCTCGGGTCAGCTGTCAATGCGGGCCGAGCGTCCAACACAGCGATGACGGGCTGAATCAGCGATCTGGAGACCAGGGTGACGATGGGATGGAGGTGCCCAACGATGCTCGCCTCGGTGGTGAGCAGCCCTACTTCTTCTTGAGCTTCTCGAAGAGCAGCGTCAACCAGGCGTTCACCGGGCTCAACCCTCCCGCCTGGAAAACTCACCTCACCTTGGTGACTTGAAAGCTTTGTGGAACGCCGGGTCAAGATCACGCGAGCCGATCCGGCTTCTTCGAACAGCGCGATGAGGACGGCGGAATGGCGTAATTCTCCGCGAGAGACGAGTCCATCGAGAATCTCCACATCGGCATCTCGAGCCGAAATATTCTGACGAGGAAGTCCTTCCAATCCTCGATTGGCCAAGCCATTGGTGATCAGCTCAATCGAGATTGATGGCCGAGCAGCACGATCAAGTCCAGCCCAGGGTGCAACTCTTCCGGGCTTCCAGGTAGGGGGCCGAGGGATGATTTGGGGGTAGTTGGCCACGTCTCATCCTACCGAAGGACCATGACAATGGTGTTCGCCAACATAATGAACGACAACATAATGAACGACAACACGCTGTCGCCGGACGGCTTGGTAGGAACAAGCAACCCGAATTGTCTTCACAAAAGGAAGCGGCTGAGGGAGTTGATCGCCGGGCAGTCGCATTCCTTCAATCTGGAACGAGATTGCTTCATGCATCTTCTCGATGACCTCATCAAGCGTCTGAGCTGCAGTGATGACTCAGTAGCGTCCCTGCGGGAAGAACGCTGGTGACAAAAAACTGGCCGGGTCACCCCTCTCATGAGAAGCAACCCGGCCAGTGTCAGAACAACACTCAAAAGAGTGTGGGTTACATCATGCCGCCCATGCCACCCATACCGCCCATACCTGCCATGGCAGCGGCTGCAGCGGCGTCGCCACCCTCATCGGGCTTGTCGGCAACGAGTGCTTCGGTGGTCAACAACAGCGAAGCAATTGACGCTGCGTTCTGCAGAGCTGATCGAGTCACCTTGGCGGGGTCAATAACACCGGCTTTCACCAGGTCAACAATCTCACCCGTCGCAGCGTTCAGGCCCATCGAACCCTTAGCATTTTCCACGGCTTGCACTTGAACAGCACCTTCCATGCCAGCGTTCTGCGCAATTTGACGAAGTGGAGCTTCGAGGGCGTGGGCAACGATGCGTGCACCAGTTGCTTCATCACCTTCGAGCGTTTCCGCCAACTTGACGACATCTTCTCGGCTACGGACCAATGCGGTTCCACCACCGGCGACGATACCTTCATCGATCGCCGCACGAGTCGCGCTCAAGGCATCTTCAATGCGGTGCTTCTTCTCCTTGAGCTCAACCTCAGTGGCTGCGCCGACCTTGACGACGGCAACGCCACCAGACAGCTTGGCGAGACGCTCTTGAAGCTTCTCACGGTCCCAGTCAGAATCGGTGTCCTCAATCTCACGCTTGATTTGTGAAACCCGCCCAGCAACGTCGGCTTCAGTTCCGCCTCCGTCAATGATCGTGGTGGCATCTTTGGTCACCACAACACGACGAGCAGAGCCAAGGAGGTCAAGGGTGGTTGACTCAATCTTAAGACCAACTTCTTCTGAAATCACTTGGCCACCGGTCAAGACTGCAAGGTCTTGCAGCATTGACTTACGGCGCTCACCAAATCCAGGAGCCTTCACGGCCACGGAGTTAAACGTGCCACGAATCTTGTTCACAACCAGCGTGGCCAGTGCTTCGCCGTCAACATCTTCAGCGACGATCAACAATGGCTTGCCGGTCTGCATAACTTTTTCGAGCACAGGAACCAGATCAGAAACCGACGAGATCTTCGAGTTCACGAAGATCAGGTAAGGGTCTTCCAGAACTGCTTCTTGACGCTCGGGGTCAGAGACGAAGTAAGGGGAAAGATAACCCTTATCGAACTGCATCCCTTCGGTGAGCTCAAGCTCGAGGCCGAAGGTGTTCGACTCTTCCACCGTCACGGTGCCGTCTTTTCCGACTTTGTCAATGGCGTCGGCGAGGATTTCGCCGATCAAGGTGTCCGCAGCCGAAATCGACGCAACTTGTGCGATCTCTTCCTTGCCGCCAACTTCCTTGGCCTGCTTAGCGATCGCAGCAACTGCTGCGGCCACGGCCTTGTCGATGCCACGCTTCAAACCCGTTGGGCTTGCTCCCGCAGCAACATTACGCAGACCTTCTTTGATCAGGGCTTGGGCGAGCACAGTCGCTGTCGTCGTGCCGTCTCCAGCAACATCGTTGGTCTTCGTCGCTACTTCTTTAACGAGCTGAGCACCCATGTTTTCGAAGGGGTCGTCAAGTTCGATTTCTCGAGCGATGGAGACACCGTCGTTGGTGATGGTCGGTGCACCGAATGACTTCCCGATGACCACGTTGCGGCCTTTTGGTCCGAGCGTTACTTTCACAGTGTCAGCAAGTTTGTCGACACCAGCTTCAAGACCACGTCGTGCGGCTTCGTCGAATTTTAGGATCTTTGACATTTCAACTCCCTTATGGGGTTAGGTCGCACTGGTCGGACAGCCCCGAAAGGGGGTACGAGGCTGCCCTCTCAGTGCAAGAGGTGATGGTTACTTAGAAACTTTGGCGAGGACGTCACGGCCTGTGAGGATCAACAGGTCCTCACCGTCCACGGCAATCTCGGTGCCGCCGTACTTTGAATAGACGACGGTGTCGCCAACTTTGACGTCAAGCGGAATGATCTCACCGGTGCTTTCAGCACGGCGTCCTGGGCCAACGGCAAGGACTTCACCCTGTTGGGGCTTCTCCTTGGCGGTGTCAGGAATGACCAGTCCTGAAGCGGTCTTCTCTTCAGATTCGTTTGGTCGGACCACAATGCGGTCGTCGAGGGGGTTCAGGTTCATTGGTACTACTCCTTGGGTTTATTGGCACTCTAACCTTTAGACTGCCAACTTTAGCAGACTGACGCGGAGAGTGCCAACCGGCATCGCCACTCCCTACTCAGCCTTCTCGGTAGTCTCAAGGAAGCCCATCGACCAAAGGGAAACCATGGCCACTGCGAAGCCCACAAAGACAAAGAAAACTGCCGCCAAACCAGCTCGGCCTCGGGGAGTCATCAAAAAGAAACCCAATGCCTATGGAGCACCGGCGCGGACCAGGCGTGTGGCCCCCCGCAGGGCCCCCTGGCCCCATTTAGGTCACCCCAGCTCCGCCGTCGTGGTGACCGGAGGAGCCAGTGGCATCGGCGAAGCCTGCGCCTTGGCTTTGGCCGAAGCAGGACGACCGGTCGCCATTTGGGACCGCAATGACGAGGGTGCAGAGCGCGTGGCGACGCTTTGCCGCAGCCGCCACAGCGTCAGGGCCCACGCGGTCACGTTGGATGTCGCCGACTCCTCCACCTTCGCCGAAGCGATTGTGTCGTCCGCCAATGTGTGCGGCCCGATCGGTGGATTGGTACACGCAGCAGGAATTGATGGCGCCTGCATGATCACCGACATGGACGATGAGGCGTGGGACAAGGTGATGGACATCAACTTGCGTGCCGCCGCGATTCTGACAAAGCAACTTGCCCCTTCCTTGATCGAAAACGGCCCGGGCTCGGCCATTGTCTACCTCTCGTCGATTGAGGCGTTCTTTGGCCACACATTCTTGCCAGGGTATGCCGCATCTAAAGCGGGACTCTTAGGCCTCACGCGTTCGGCCGCCCATACCTTGGGGCCAAGTGGGGTACGCGTGAACTCAATCTGTCCGGGCGCTGTTGACACGCCACTGCTTGCGCCACTCTTGGCGATTGATGGAGTGCGTGAGAATCTCGAAGCCCGTACGCCACTTCTGCGACTGGCAGATCCTTCCGATATCGCAAAGTCAGTGCGTTTCTTGCTTTCAGATGAAGCAAGTTTTATTACCGGTGCCAGCCTTGTCGTCGACGGGGGCTTAACCGCCGTTAGCGGTATTTAACGAAGAACGACTGTGCGACCGATCTTGTCGTGCAGCGTCTGATTCATCTTGTCCCAAATTGGCCAGACGAAGTCAGTCAACTGTGCGAGAGACCCGACGAGACCAAACAGGCTGATCGCCGCGAAGAGTTCAGCGCTAAAAGCGCGAATCATTGATTGAGCAAGTGGCACTGGTCCTCGTGTCGCCGCGTCAACACAGACAACTTTGGCCACGCGCATTCCAAGAGTCTGACCACGCCATGAGGCAATCAGAATTCCCGCATAAAGCCCCCGCAACACAAAGCCGACCGCAAAGTCGCCGTAGACACCCAGCGATAACAGTCGCGAGGCAATTCCCAGGACCGCTCCCAAGATGATTGCGTCGATCAAGTAGCCCAGAACCCGCCATCCGTACCCGGCATACTGGCCCGACGTTTCGGTGGCCTCGGAATCAGGGACGTCCCACGTAGGAGGCGTGTAGGCCGACTGATCTGAGGAGGGTGGAGGATCTACGGGGTCGACCGGACTCGGCAAGTCCCCTTCTCTGGGATTGACATCATCCATTAGCGACTCCTCAACCGTTCACCACCAACCCTAGCGGCGGCGTCAGCCTCGTTTGGCGCGCCATCGCCGGACTTGGCCTCGGCCGTGTCAGCCAGAGCTAGTTCGGGAACGTGACGGTTGTCGGTCGGTCGTCGACATAGACAACAATGGTTGATGCCATTTTGTCGTGAATGGTCTGAATCTTTTCGTCCCAAAGCGGCCAGAGGAGGTCAAGAATCGGTGCCAATGAAAATGAGAACAGGCCGAGAATGATAAAGAGATAGGCAGCCGCTGATCGCCCAGCTGCTCGTTTCATCGACAAAGGGCCTCCATCGAGGGCGTTGACCGCTTTAATCTTGGCGGCGCGCATTCCAATTGTCTGACCGCCTCGTTTGGCAATCATCAACCACCCGTAGAAGAAGGTTGCGGTCGGCAGAATTAAAATTCCAAGGGCGCTCAAAAGCGGAACTCGCGTCAGCGTCAGCGCCAGCAGGAAAAAAGAGATGACGACCGAGCCCACTCCGACAATCAAACCGTCAAGGAGATACCCACCAAAACGCGAGCCGTACTTTGCCAAAGTGTAGGTCTGCCCCTCAGGGCCAGGAATCGTCTTAGCGTTGGCGTTGGCGTTGGCGTTGGCGTTGGCGTTGGCGTTGGCGTTGGCGTTGGCAGTTGCACTGGCGTCAAACGGTGGTGCCTTCGGTAGTGCACTTTCCGTCCCGGATTGACCAGGGGCTGGTTCGGCTACGACGCCGAGCGCCGTCCCACAGTTCCCGCAGAACTTTTGATCACCAGAGCTCTGTTGTCCACACTTCGCACAAAATGCCATGACTAACTCCGTTCCTCGAGCGTGCTCTTCACACTAGTGAACCTCAAGGCACGTCCAGGGTTTTACGGCTGATGACGTTTCAGGTTCCAGGTCCCATTACCTTGGGGTGTATAGAAAACCCGGTCATGGATTCGATCTTCGCGGTGTTGCCAAAACTCAAAGAACGCCGGCACAATTCGATAGCCGCCCCAATGATTCGGCCGAGGCACATCCTTGCCCTCAAACGACCCACCAACCATGTCAACGGCATCTTGCAGCGCCGACCTACTCTCAATTGGTCGACTCTGTTGTGAAGCATGCGCGCCGAGCTGGTGGCCTCGGGGGCGATCAGCAAAATATGCATCAGATTCTTCGATGCTCACCTTTTCAACGTTTCCCTCGATGCGTACTTGCCGCCCCAAGGGCTCGACATACCAAAGCAGCGATGCCCTTGGGTTCTCTTCTAAATCTTCGCCTTTGCGGCTTTCATAGTTTGTGTAGAAACAAAACCCTCGCTCGTCGCGCCCTCGCAATAACACCATACGGGCCCGGGGTTGGCCGCTTGCATCGGCGGTAGCGACACAAATTGCCTCAGGCTCACGCACCACGTCAACGGCTTCAGCCCACCACAACTCAAACTGAGTAAAGGGATTGGGATGAAGGGTGTTCTCGTCTAAGGGGATCCAACGCGGTTTGGAAAAACTCATGAAAGGTGCTCCAGTTCTAGTGAGAGGGATGGGTTAGCACTCAGCGTGAACGGATCACTGCCGACGCTTCGGAAGCGATACCACCCTGCCGCACCAATCATGGCGGCATTATCGGTACACATCGTCAATGAGGGCAACGCGCATCGCACCCCTGCCTCAACAGCGGCTTCACTGATGGCTTGTCGGAGTGACGAATTTGCCGCTACCCCGCCGCCGAGAACGATCGCTGTTGCGTCAATGGCCTCAACGGCACGCATCGCCTTGGTGACTAACACATCGACCACGGCTGCTTGAAAACTTGCGGCAACATCAGAAACAGCGAGAGAAGGATCCTTCTCAATTGAGCGGATAACCGAGGTCTTCAATCCGGAAAAAGAGAAATCAAAGCCCTCGGCTTTCATGGCCCGCGGGAGTTTCAACGCTTTTGGATCACCTTCGCCTGCGAGCTGGTCAATCGCAGGGCCACCCGGATATCCCAATCCGCAATAACGAGCCACCTTGTCGAAGGCCTCGCCTGCGGCATCGTCGATGCTTTGGCCCATCAGGCGATAGTCACCGGGACCCAAGGTGGCGATCAGCATGGTGTGCCCACCAGAAACCAACAGCGTCACATAGGGCGGACTCAGTGCTTCGGACTCTAGTTGCGCAGCAAAAAGGTGCCCCTCCAAGTGGTTCACGCCAACAAAAGGAACGTCCCACGCATAGGCCAATGCCTTCGCCCCCGAGAGGCCGACCAAGAGCGAACCGACAAGTCCCGGACCTGAGGTCACGGCAATGGCGGCGATCCGAGGATCGCCTGCTGATCGATTCGCTCGCTCGAGGGCTTCAGCAACGACTGGTTCAAGCAGTGCCACATGCGCACGACCGGCGATTTCAGGAACAACGCCCCCGAAGGCTGCGTGGAGTTCAATTTGCGAGGAGATCACTGACGAGAGGACGTGAAGGTCCTCAGTCACCACAGCAGCAGCCGTCTCATCACAACTCGTCTCAATCGCCAAGAGTGCGAGCGCATCCATGGACTCAGCCTAGGGACTCTTTGATGGCGGTTCGACGCGTAACTTCTTGTGGAGCATCAAGGTCTCTCGCCCACATCACAATCGCATCTTCACCTTTGGCGTAGTAGCCGCGACGCAGCCCTACTGGCGCTAGTCCAAAGCTTCGATACAACGCTTGGGCGGCGGCGTTCGACACCGCCACCTCCAAGGTTGCGTGGCGAGCACCACGATCGAGTCCAGCATCAATACCATCAAGAAGAAGCCGTGACGCAATGCCATGCTGACGGTGCTCAGCCACAACGGCCAAGGTGTTGATATGGACTTCATCGTCGACGAACATCAATCCGAGATATCCCACGAGTTCTCCGTCGAGAACGGCTTTGGTATAGCGGCGGGACTCACCCGCCTCGATCTCGCTACGCAGTACCGTCATCGACCACGGTTCAGGAAAGGATTCTTTTTCAATCTCGACGATCCGTTTCAAATCGCGCTTCACCAGCGGCAGAATCTCTATGCCGCTCATGAGGGTGTCGACGACCATGCCACCGTGAAGTTCGCAATGGCATCAGGGTCTCTTAGGTAAATCGGCATCAGGTCCGCCGGGTTTGCGACGGGTCCGATGACACCTCGCTCAACAAGGCTCCCAGCCACCGAAGGTGAGGGCAGCGGCACCGAAAGAAGTGAGATGTTTTTCAGATCATCAAAGAATGAACGATAACGCTCTGCTCCGTCCCCCGAGAGCGTGACGCCATCGCTGCGGCTCTCAAGCTCGACGCGAAGAACTCCAGGCTTCATGACTCGTGGTTCATCGATCGCTTCAATCGACGACCCTCGTCGGAAGGACTGCACAAAGACCTCGCCCCGGCGACCATCAACCACGCTCACGATCTGCTCGACGCTTGCGAGAGCTGGGTCGTTCGCCAATACCTCAAGGCTGCTGACGGGATAGAGCACCGTGCCCGTTGCAAAGGCCAGGGAGCGCGCCGTAGCGATCCCTACCCGCAATCCCGTGAACAGCCCAGGCCCAACATCAACAACAATCCCATCAAGATCACCTGGAGTGAGTTCGGCGCCACCCAAGAGGTCTTTAGTCGCTGGGATGATCGTTTCGGTGTGCTGGCGGTCATTCGTTACGACCCGTTCGCCAAGAACCGTTCCATCGACCACAATCGCCACGGCCCCTGCGGGGGTTGCTGTTTCGATGCAGAGGAGCTTCATGAATGCTCCCAAAGCGCAAAGGCTTCGCCAGCTAACGTTTCGTTACACAGGTTGCGCTCATCAGTCAGTTCAAGGATGCGATCCTCATCGCCCTCTCCCTGCGTCAAGCTCACGATGAGTTGATCGTGGCCCACCAACTCGGGAGCGACATTTCCCCACTCGACGACGGCAACTGCCGCGTCCTCGACCAGTTCACCAAGTGCCAAGTCGTCGGCTTCGACACCAGAGCCGACTCGATAGAGATCAGCGTGAAGAAGCGTGGAAATTCCTCGCCGACCGTCGACCTCATAGGAGGCAACCATGGTGAAGGTTGGGCTCGTCACCGCGCGATCAATGCCAAGCCCCGCAGCGATCCCTTGCGTGAGAGCTGTCTTACCGGCTCCCAAGTCACCAATGAGCAAGACGGTCATGCCTGGTTCTAATAATGTCGCCAGCGCTGCTCCCCATGCTCTGGTCTCTTCGACCGAGTGCGTTGTTGCCGAGCGTTTCATTGACCGGCCTTTTCAAGCAGTCCTTTAACCAAGAACAAGTCTTCGCGCATCGCAACGATTTTGTCACGCCCACCTCGAAGTGCTGCGGCGGGATGAAAGGTGGGGACCACTGGCGCGTCACAGAGGGTTGAAGGATAGGTTTTGCCCCGGAGCGTCGTGATGCCATGCTTCGTGTCCAACATGGTCTTGGTCGCAAAGTTCCCAAGGGTCACAATGACGACAGGGTTGAGGGCTTTGAGTTGGCCGAGGAGAAAGGGTCGACACGCATCAAGTTCTTCAGGTGCAGGATTGCGATTCTCGGGAGGTCGGCATTTGACCATATTCGTGATGTAAATCTCATCGCGCGCCAGTCCGAGTTCCTCAAGGAGTAACTCTTGGAGAAGGTTCCCCGAGCGGCCAATGAACGGCAGGCCTTGTTCGTCTTCTTTGGCTCCAGGGCCTTCCCCGAGGACCACCAACGACGCAGTTGGCGAGCCCGAGCCGAAAACCACCTTGGTGCGCGTCTGCGACAGAGCGCATGCGGTGCATGTCTGGGCACGTTCTGAGAGTTCGCTGAGGGTCTCTTGAGGAAGCAGACTCATCTCCCGGTCCGCCACCAGCGGCGGGCGGGTTTTGGCTGCGCCTCTGCTTTGGCTCCCACATAACGGCGCGGCACGCGGTCACCAATGCCACAGACCACTTCCCAGGGAATGGTAGCGAGATGCTCAGCCCACTCTTCGACCGAAATTGTTTCACTCCCCTGGGTTCCCAGTAACACCACTTCGTCTCCGACATTGACCGGCGCATCACCGACATCAACCACAATCTGATCCATGGTCACCATGCCCGCTAAGGGAAAACGCCGTCCACCAATCAACACTTCTTGACCGGCGGCGAACAGTGCGCGGGGGTATCCGTCGGCGTAACCCATCGGAACCGTGACAACCCGACCTGCTTCAGGCAGGGCACGACGGCGTCCGTAGGCTGGACGTGCGCCTTGTTCAAGGTCACGCACGGCAATGACGCGCGAGTGAATCGAAAGTGCAGGTTGAAGATCGAGAGCCCCCTCGTGTGAGGCAGCCTTTCGCACTGCGTCATTGGGATAAATCCCATAGAGAATCAGCCCACAACGGACCATCGATTGGCGTGCAGCTGGGTAGGCCATCGTTCCCGCTGAGTTAGCAATGTGAAAGACCGTTGGATTTGCTCCAAGTTCTCTGGCTTGGTCAATTGCCGAATCAAAGAGCTCAATTTGGTATTCAGTAAAGCGCACACTGTCGTCGTCTTCCTCATCGGCCACAGGAAAATGTGTCCACAAGCCTTCAAGAACCAACTGGGGGTAGCGAGCGATTTCCTTGAACACTGCTTCAAGTTCATCGGGTTGAGCTCCCATGCGGTACATCCCGGTATCCACCTTGACGTGGACGGGATTCATACTTCCCATGGTCTTGGCCGACTCCGCGGCTGCTTGAACACCGGCAACTGTGGCCAAGGTGGGCGTGAGGACTGCGGCAAAGACCGCGTTAAACGTATCGAGGGACGGCTCCGAAAGCAAAAGAATTGGCGCGGTGACACCGCCTTGGCGCAGTTCAAGACCCTCGTCGACGAGGGCAACCGCCAGTCCTTGCGCTCCACCTTCAAGAAACGCAATTCCAGCGTCGACAAGGCCGTGGCCGTAGCCGTTGGCCTTCACAACCGCGCAGAGCGCGGTGTTCTCTAGCCGTGAAGCCACCTCGCCCGCGTTGTGGCGAAGTGCATCAAGGTCGACTTCTACCCAGGTGGGGCGGGTCTGGCCTTCAACGCTCACGCTTGCTCCTCCTTGATGACTTCTCCCACCAGGTTAGGAAGATCTGTGGCCACCATCGTGCCGCTCCCTAAAGCACCGGCAGAACCGTGGACAAATGCCCCCAGGGCGGCAGCGAGTGGTAGCGAAAGACCTCGAGCACAGAACGCTGCGATGACGCCGCTGAGGACATCTCCCGTTCCCGCCGTCGCCAGCGCCGGAGTTCCGGCAGTGACAAAACGGACCATGGGATCAAGATCGTCTGGAGCAACGATCACCGTCGTTGCGCCCTTTGACAGCACACACACACCGGTCGAGGCAACAAGTTCTCGTAGTTCGCCAAGGCGGTCGGCGTCGAGATCTCTCCCCAGGAGTCGTTTGAGTTCCCCATCGTGGGGGGTGATCAAGAGCGGGTGACTACTTGCGCCGACAAGTTCTTTGAGATTCTCTCGCGAACCAATCGCGGTGATGGCATCGGCATCGACCACCATGGGGCAAGAGCGACGGCGCATGAGCTCACGAATGGCTTGGCGAGTGTTTTCATCGAGGCCAAGTCCAGGGCCGATAACGACCGCCTTGGCGCGTGACGATTCACTCAGCACAACATCAACGAACTCGGCACCGTTTACTTCTCGTCGGACAATGTCTTCAGGCCACGGCGTCCCAGTGTCAGTGGCGCGCGTGACCAAGCGCACCATGCCCGAACCAGCCCGTAGCGCTCCCATCGAACAAAGCGCGGCGGCTCCTTCCATACCAGGAGACCCCGCCACGACAGTCACCGCAGCACTCCATTTGTTATCGGTGCGTGCGCGCGGAGCCAAAAGATGAAGGTCGCGTTGCTCCATAAGTTCCATCGTGTGGGGATCGGTGGGAATTCCAATATCAGCGACCGTGATCTCGCCACAGAGCGATGGGCCGTCCCCTAAGAGGAGGCCCGATTTCATTGCCGCCATCGTGACCGTCATCGAGGCTTCAAGAGGTGTACCCAGAGTACTTCCCTTGTCTCCGTCGAGTCCCGAGGGCAAGTCGACAGCAATGACCGGAACAGAATCGGGTACGAACGCTGCGTGAAAGGATCGAGACAATCCCGTACCGTAGGCCGCATCGATAACCAGATCTGCAGGCAGAATCTCGGCGCTCGTGGCCGTCGGACCAAGAAGCCGAACCTTTGCCCCACGTCGCCGCAACAATGAGGCGGCGATTCGTCCATCGGCTCCGTTCGATCCTGGACCAGCGATCACGGTAATTCGTTTCCCACTCACGCCACCGAGAAAGACAATCGCTGCATAGCCAACAGCGCTTCCCGCTCGGCGCACCAAGGTCTCATGAGACGTGACCGTGAGCGCCTTCGCGTCAAAGGCCTTCATCTCTTCGACGCTTACGACGGGGCGCATGGACACCACCTGAGTGCCGTGGCTGAGGCAATGGCGATGCCACCGTCATGCGACAGAGAGATTTTCACCATGTCGATTTCCCGCTGCACTGCTCGTCGCTGTGCCTTCCCATGGAGACGAATCGACGGGGCTATGTCTCGGCCACCTTCGACTTCAACACTCAAGAATCCCAGATCCCAAATTCCCCCGCCAAGTGCCTTCATGACCGCTTCTTTTGCGGCCAGTCGAGCCGCCACGGACGCTGCAAAAGCAGAAGGGTTTTTTACACTCCTCAAGCGTTCCTGCTCACTTGCCAATAAAAGTCGGCTGAGAACATTGGGGCGGCGTTCTAAGAGGGCAGCAACACGATCTATCGCAACAACATCGATACCGGTGTCGACGACAAGCCCGCCGGGATGAATGCCGTGATCACTCACTCAACCGTCACCGTCTTGGCCAAGTTGCGAGGCCGGTCAACATCAAGACCTCGAGCAACGGCCAAGTGATAGGCCAGTTGCTGGAGAGGAACAATATCTTTTATTGGCGAAACGATCGGGCTCGTTGCAGGAACCAACAAGAGATAGTCCGCCAAACTCGCCGCGTTCGAGTCGCCGTCTTCGGCAAGCATCACCACGGTCGCTCCTCGGGCTTTCACTTCTGAGACGTTCGAGAGAATCTTCTCGCTCATCTCACCTCCGGTTGCGATCGCCACCACAATGCAGCCAGGTTCAATCACTGCAAGAGGACCGTGCTTTAACTCGCCTCCGGCGTAGCCCTCGGCGTGGAGGTAGGAGATCTCCTTGAGCTTGAGTGCACCTTCGAGAGCAATCGGGAAGCCTGCGTGGCGACCAAGAAAGAAGAAATCTCGTGCATCGATGAGTTCCTTCGCTACTGCGGCGACCGCTGGGTCGCGGGCCAGTGTCGTGGCAACGGCATCTTCGAGGCCCACGAGGTCAGAGATTTCTTGAGCAACATTGTCGGGCGTCATCGTGCCGCGCAGCGTGGCGAAGTGCAGGGCAAATAATTCCAAGACCACCATCTGCGCGACCACTGCTTTTGTTGAGGCAACGGAGATTTCTGGACCCGCACGGGTATAGAGCACACCATCAGCTTCTCTTGCCATCGATGAGTCCACGACGTTCGAGACGACCACGACATGACCTCCAAGTGCTTTCGCTTTACGAAGTGCTTGGAGCGTGTCAATCGTCTCCCCTGATTGTGAAATACCGATCACTAATGTCGTGGCTGACACCACGGGGTCTCGGTAGCGATACTCACTGGCGATATCAACCTCGACCGCTACCCGAGCCGCTCGCTCAATGGCAAGTTTTGCCACAAGTCCCGAGTGGTAGCTCGACCCGCACGCCACGATTGTCACGTTGGTGATTGAACGGAGGACATCGTCAGAGAGGTTCAACTGGTCAAGGATAATTGCCCCTTGATCGGTGATTCGCCCCCTGAGCGTGTCGGCAATAACTCGTGGCTGCTCATTGATCTCTTTGGTCATGAAATCATCGAAGCCGTCTTTCTGCGCTGCTTCGACGTCCCACATGACATGGAGGGGTTTCGGCGTCACGACCTTGCCATCAAGGTCACTTACGACAATTGAACCAGGTCGCAATTCGACAATTTGATCGTCTTCGATGACCATCAAATCTCGCGTGCGCTCGAGCAGTGCTGGAATATCAGACGCAAGGAAACTTGCGTCCCCGGAGATCCCAACAATGAGTGGCGAGATCTTCCGCGCGGCCACGATTAACTCAGGATCGCTCAGCTCGATAACGCCAATAGCGAATGCGCCGCGCACCATCGTGAGCGCAGCACGGACAGCCTCCGGAAGTGTCGCTGCACTCTTGAGGCACTCTTCAATAAGGTGGGCCAAGACTTCAGTATCAGTGGCCGAGATGATGGTGTGACCTTGGCCGACCAAGGTCGTTGCCAGTTCTTGATAGTTCTCAATAATGCCGTTGTGGATAAGCGCAAGGTGTCCCGCACAGTCAACGTGGGGATGGGCATTGCCTTCATCGGGTTTTCCGTGGGTGGCCCACCGCGTATGGCCGATACCGGTCGAGGCAACGCTCGGCGCATTGGCCGTTGATGAGCGCAGGGTGGCGACGGAGTGCGTCCCGTCAGCCACTCGGATTCGATAGATCTCTTGGTTGTCGATCAGGGCTATGCCCGCTGAGTCGTAGCCTCGATACTCAAGCCGCTCGAGGCCATCGAGCAAAATGTCGAGGGCGTCGGCAGCACCGGTAACGCCGATAATGCCGCACATGTCTTCAAGGATACAAGCCTTCTCCTTAGGCAGGTGTTCCCATCGTTAATTGCACGAGATCGACGAGTTCTTTCGTGAGTTGACGGGCCTCTTGGTCATCATCAGCCTCAACCATCACCCGTATGACCGGCTCTGTTCCTGACGCTCGCACCAAAATACGCCCACGGTCTCCAAGATCACGTTGAAGGGCATCAATGCGATCATTCAGCTCGGTCGCCTCTTCCAGCTTGCTTCCTGGTTGGACGCGAACCGCTTCCAAGTACTGAGGCACACGTTGCAGCATCACATCGGAAAGTACCGCCAGCGTGGTGCCTGAGCGTTTTACAAGGTCCGCCAGAAGTAAGCCGGAAAGTACGCCGTCACCCGTGGTGGCCAGCGAACGGAAAATAATATGCCCCGACTGTTCACCACCTAAGGACAACCCCCCGGCATCAAGTGCTTCGACAACGTTCCGGTCGCCAACGGCAACGGTTCGTACGGCAATGTCGGCGTTTGCCATTGCCCGGTAAAAGCCCAGGTTGCTCATCACGGTGACCACCACGGTCGACTCGTGGAGCTGACCCCGTTGTTGAAGATCGTGGGCAAACAGCGCAAGCACGGTGTCGCCATCGACAACGACGCCGGTGTGATCAACCGCCACAACCCGATCGGCATCACCGTCGAAGGCCAAACCAATGTCGGCCTTCGACGCACGAACAAGGTCAGCGAGCGCCTCTGGATGGGTTGATCCCACGCCATCGTTAATGTTCGCACCATCCGGTGTTTCGCCCATGACGACGACGTTCGCCCCAAGTTGTTCGAAGACAGTCCGTGCCGTCGTGACACTTGCACCATGAGCACAATCAAGGGCAACCGTCATCCCTTCGAGCGTGCCGTCGATCGTTCCTACAAGGTGCTCAAGATACCGAGTCACCAACGCATCATCTCGGCGTAAGGTTCCGATGCTGGATGTTCGTTGAGGCCCTCGCTGGGTGGCTCCCATTGCTCTTTCTATCGCTCGCTCTTCACGAACAGAGAGTTTTGTTCCTCCCGCCCCAAGGACCTTTATTCCATTGTCACTCGCTGGGTTGTGCGACGCCGAGACCACGATACCGGGACATCCCAACGAGGCGCTCAGATAGGCAACGCCGGGAGTAGGGATGACGCCGAGATCGACAACGTCGATACCCTGAGAAGTGAGGCCCTGGGTCAGGCCGTCGACCAGTGCTGGGCCTGACGCGCGCGTGTCACGGCCAATGAGAACCTGGACTGGAGTGAGTACCTGAGCGGTAGCACTCCCCACGCCAACTGCGAGCTCGACCGTGAGGTCTTCGGGAGCTCGCCCGCGAATCCCGTCAGTCCCAAACCGGGGCTGAGCCATTGGGTTATCGCTTTGAGTACTGTGGCGCCTTACGGGCCTTCTTGAGTCCGTACTTCTTGGACTCTTTTTCACGAGCGTCACGGGTCAACATGCCCGCCTTTTTCAGCTCGCCGCGGATCTCCGGCGTCAGTTCAAGAAGTGAACGAGCAATACCGAGACGTAATGCTCCGGCTTGTCCTGACGTTCCTCCACCATCCATTGTGGCGTCAACGTCATAGCTTTCATCGACCTTGGCAATACGCAGTGGCTCAGTGATCAGCATGCGGTGCGTCGCTGAAGTGAAGTATGCCTCGAATGGACGCTTGTTGATTGTGATCTTTCCAGTACCGGGACGAAAGCGGACTCGAGCAACTGCTTGTTTGCGTCGACCGGTCGACTGCGTCAAAGGGATGGCCATCTACTTATTCTCCTTGATTACGCGCTCGCCCGGCGTGCGCCGGGGACGTCGTGGGCTTGAGGGTTTTGTGCTTGGTGTGGGTGTTCCGCACCGGCGTACACCTGTAACTTTGTGAACTGCTGGCGACCCAGACGATTTTTCGGGATCATGCCGCGAATGGCACGCTCCACCACAATGGTTGAGTCTTCTTCCATCAACTTCGCGTAACTCTTCGACCGCAGACCACCGGGGTATCCAGAGTGGTGATAGGCCAACTTGCCATCAGCCTTGTTCGAGGTCATGACGATTTTGTCTGCGTTGATTACGACAACGTGATCACCCATGTCCATGTGCTGAGCAAAGTAAGGACGGTGCTTGCCACGCAGGAGTCGTGCAGCTTCGGTGGCCAAACGACCAAGGACCATGCCGTCGGCATCAATTAAGTACCAGGACCGATTGATCTCGCTAGCTTTCGGGGAGTAAGTGCGCACTAAAGTTCTCTCTTTTTCTTTGGAAACAGGAACCCTGCCTGAGTACCTCTGGGCTTCGTCCCTGTGGATGAGGAAGTTCCCTTCCTCACTAGGGAGTCCTATGTTAGGTCTCCCAGGTCACGAGGGCAAACTGGGCCCCTCATCGGGATAACCGACCCCAATCAAGCAAAGGCCTTGGGGCGGTGCTGGCTGAGCCGCATGTTCTCGAGAATGGCTCCGAAGGAGGGCGACGAGATCGGCAGCATTCGAGCCCCCCCGGCCAATTTCAACGAGTTGGGCAGTAATCGAGCGAACCATCTGGTGACAGAACGCCCCCGCTTGGATCTCAAAGGCCAGTAATCGTCCGTTGGGGATCTCAAGAACTCCCGAGGCAGGAACCTCGTTCACTTGGGCTTCAGTAACCGTGCGAACAATGGGTTCGGCCGACGACGTGCCCGCAACTTTGCGACAAAAACAGCGGAAATCGTGATTCCCTATGACCGAACCGGCGGCTTGGTGCATCGCCCGAAGGTCCAGCGAGTCTAAAACGTGCCAAGAAAGGTCGCTCAAAAGGGGGTGCGGAGCGGGGCTTTCGAGTATCAAATAGCGATACCTGCGCCAGGTGGCGTTGTGGCGAGCATCAAAATCATTGCTCACCCTCCGAGCTTGCGTGACCGAGATATCAGGACCGACCTGCCGGTTGAGCGAATGACGCAGGCTCTCGGGAGCGATGTCCTCACCTCTCGTCGAAAGCAAAGGATCGGGGAGATCGACGTGGATCACTTGTGCCGTAGCGTGAACGCCCGTGTCGGTTCGCCCAGCACAGACGATCAGCGGTGATGCTTCGCATCGTGCACTGTTCTCAAGCGCGTCAGCGAGATCTCCAGCCACCGTTCGTTGCCCAGGCTGTTTGGCGAAGCCGTGGAACGCCGTTCCGCGATAACTCAGATCCAGCCGCCAGCGTGCAGTTCCGCCCATCAGGGCTACTCCTTAGACCAGTTCGAGACGCGCCATCGGCGCATTGTCACCTGGACGAGGTCCAAGTTTCAAAATCCGGGTGTAGCCACCTGGACGGTCTGCGTAACGAGGACCAATGTCAGCAAAAAGTTTGTGAGCCATGTCTTTGTCACGGATCAACGCAACAACGCGTCGTTGGTTAGAGACGCCACCTTTCGTCGCTGCGGTGATGCACTTCTCAGCCACAGGACGAAGAGCCTTCGCCTTTGCTTCCGTCGTCACCACAAATTCTGCGGCGATCAATGACGCAACCAAGTTGCCCATCATTGCCTTCTGGTGTGATGCGCTTCCGCCAAAGCGTCGTCCTCGTTTAGGAGTACCTCTCATGTCAGCCCTCCGTCGCTAATGCCAACCCGCGCTCGTCAAGACGGTCATTGACGTCCTTCAGAGAGGTTTGGCCGAAGTTCGTAATACTCAGCAGATCTTTCTCGCTGCAAGCAACTAGTTCGCCGATGGAGTTGATCCCACCACGCTTGAGGCAGTTACGGGCTCGCTCGGTAAGACCAAGGTCTTCGATACGGGCATCGAGTTCATTCGATGCTCCAAGCGCTGCGCCAACGTCACCGAGCTCGAGGCCCTGTGCTTCTTCGTCCAAGGTGGCAACAAGCCCAACCAGCGATCCCAACGTGGCACCTGCAGAAGCCAGTGCTTCACGAGGTGAGATCGAACCGTCGGTCTCAATATCCAGGATCAATCGGTCGAAGTCCGTTGACTGCTCGACACGCACTGGCTCAACCGCATAGGTCACACGTCGGACTGGCGAAAAGATCGAGTCGACCGGAATCACGCCGATGACATTCGACTTCTGGTTTCGAGCAGCTGAGACATAGCCACGGCCACGGTCGACGGTCACGTCGATCGCCAAGGTGGCGCCAGCGTTCACTGTTGCGATGCGGAGCGAAGGGTTAAGAATCTCAACGTCAGCGTTCGCAACAAAATCTGCGGCTGTTGCGTCCCCTGCACCCTTCTTTTCAAGGCGGAGCACAACGGACTCATCGCCGCTCACGCGGATCAAGAGGTCCTTGAGGTTCAAGATGATATCGGTGACATCTTCTTTGACGCCTTCGATGGTGGTGAATTCGTGCAGTGCGTTGTCGAAACGAACTTGGGTGACTGCGGCACCTGGAATGGACGACAGGAGCGTACGACGCAGGGAGTTACCCAGCGTGTGTCCGAAACCTGGGTCCAATGGTCCAACGGCGAAGCGTTGGCGATTGTGTCGTTCCTCGTCGATTGACTCGACGGTGGGTCGTTGGATGATGAGCATATTTTTTCTGGCTCCTCGTTAGTGAGTTGGCTCGGGGTGCTATTGCTATTTCGAATAAAGTTCGACGATTAATTGCTCGTTTACCGGTTCCGTAATTTGTTCACGGATTGGCAAAGAGAGCACGGTGACTTGGAATCCGTTTTCACCGGATTCGAGCCACGGAACAAGTTGACGGTCGAGAACGTCTCGGTTCCGCACAACATGGAAGTTCTCGCGGGTCGGCGCCTTCAACGTGATGACTTCACCTTTACGCACACGGTAGGAAGGAATCGTGACTCGCTTGCCATTCACCAAGACGTGTCCATGGCGAACTAACTGGCGGGAAGCCGACCGGCTCGCTCCCCATGCGGCGCGATAGACCACGTTGTCGAGACGGGTCTCAAGCATCTGCAGGAGCGTTTCACCGGTGATGCCGGGTCGACGGTTGGCTTCTTCGTAGAGATTACGGAATTGCTTCTCTAAAAGACCATAAATACGACGAGCCTTCTGCTTTTCACGGAGCTGAGAAAGGTACTCAGAACCTTGACGCATACGATCACGACCATGCTCACCTGGTGGGTAGGCACGCATGGTGCGCTCTTGGGCTTGATCAGAGACTGGGCACTTCAAGGTGTAGCAGCGCTCACCCTTCAAGAAGAGCTTGGTGCGCTCACGACGACAGAGTCGACAAACGGGTCCGGTATAACGAGCCATGATCCGACCTAAACCCTTCGTCGCTTCTTCGGGCGACAGCCGTTGTGCGGGATGGGAGTCACGTCCTTGATTCCCACAACTTCGATGCCGGCAGCGGCGATTGAACGAATAGCGGTCTCACGACCTGAACCAGGACCTCGAACCAAGACATCGACTTTACGTACGCCATGCTCCATTGCCTTTTTGGCTGCTTGCTCTGCGGCGAGCTGCGCTGCGAAGGGCGTGGACTTTCTTGATCCCTTGAAGCCAACGTTTCCAGCTGAGGCCCAGGAAAGGACATTGCCCTCAGGGTCAGCGATTGACACGATGGTGTTGTTGAACGAACTCTTGATATGCGCAACGCCATAGGCGACGTTCTTGCGCTCCTTGCGGCGGGGCCGACGGGTTCCTTGGGGTTTTGCCATTACTTGATGACCTTCTTCTTCCCTGCCACGGTTTTCTTAGGACCTTTACGAGTACGAGCATTCGTGTGCGTGCGCTGGCCATGGACGGGAAGTCCCTTGCGGTGACGCACACCTTGGTAACAGTTAATTTCCATCTTTCGGCGAATATCTTGAGCTACGTCACGGCGAAGGTCTCCTTCAACGGTGACTTCTTCATCGATCCAGCTTCGCAGGGCGGCGACTTCTTCATCAGTCAGATCACGCACGCGGGTGTCGGGGTTCACGTTGGTTGCTTCCAAGGCACGCTTGGAGATCGTGAGACCAATACCAAAGATGTAGGTCAATGAGACCTCAACCCGCTTCTCGCGGGGAATGTCGACACCAGCAATTCGAGCCATCTAAATCCTCTATCTCTTCTCTTAACCCTGGCGCTGCTTGTGCCGGGGGTTTTCACAAATCACCTGCACGTTGCCGTGCCGACGAATGACCTTGCACTTCTCGCACATGGGCTTCACGCTCGGTCGTACTTTCATCTCAGTTGCTCCTCAAAGACCTTTTAAATCCGAAACTTGCTTTATTTGTAGCGGTAAGTGATACGACCACGAGTTAAGTCATAGGGAGTGATCTCTACTTGGACTTTGTCTCCTGGCAGAATACGAATACGGTGCATTCGCATTTTTCCCGAACTGTGGGCAAGAACTTTGTGCCCGTTCTCGAGTTCGACTTTGAACATTGCGTTCGGCAATGGCTCAACGACGGTTCCTTCGAGGACGATGGCATCTTCTTTCGGCTTGGACAGGTCTCTCTCCTTCAAATCGTTTCTTGACATGACACAGGCGCCACAAAAGCGCCTGCAAAATTTCTGGGGGTCTCACCCACCTGGTACCCCCGAAGGGCTCCGATGGGCGGATTCCCATACTACTCAGGTTTTTTGACCCTCCGCCAACTGGCCGAAAATTACTGGGCGTACCCCCGTCATTCCTAAGGCAGGGTAAAGATTTCGGGGCCGTGGGCCGTCACGGCGATGGTGTGCTCAAAATGGGCTGAAAGGCTGCCATCTTGGGTCATAACCCCCCAACCATCGTCCAGGGTGTAGGTCTCAGGACCCCCAATATTGACCATCGGCTCAATGGCGAAGACATTCCCCTCTTTCAAAGTGGGGCCCGGCGATCCAGGCCAATAGTTCGGAACTTGCGGTTGTTCGTGCATGGCAGTGCCGATGGCGTGGCCTACATATTCCCGCACCACCGTAAAGCCAGCTCCCTCGGCCGTTTTCTGGACAGCACGTCCCACCTCGTTGAGGCGGTTCCCTTTTTTGAGCTGATCAATCCCGTCGAAAAGACTCCGTTCGGTGATCTCGAGAAGTCGTTGTGCTTCTTTCGAGATTTCCCCCACTCCAGCGGTGTAGGCCGCATCACCGTGATATCCCTCGATGATGGCACCACAGTCAATCGAAATAATGTCGCCTTCTTTGAGGATGACGTCATCGCTGGGGATCCCATGAACGATCATGTCGTTGGGGCTCGTACAGATCACAGCTGGGAAGCCGTGATAATTCAAGAAGTTTGACGTTGCTCCTCGCTTGGCGATCACATCCGCTGCGATGTTATTTAATTGCATCGTGGTCACACCGGGGCGAATGGCCGCACGTGTTGCTTCATGCATCTCGGCGACAACTTTGCCGGCTTTGCGCATTTTGATCAGTTCACCTTCATTGCGTCTCATAGAAACTTCCTTGTCATCGTGATTGATCAGCTTGGCGTTTTTTGATGATGGCAACGGTGACGGCAAAGACACTGTCGGGATCTTCGCTCCCATCAATGGTCTCTAACAGACCACGGTCTCGATAAAACTCAATCAATGGACGAGTCTCTTTTTCATAGGCTTGCAATCGCACCATGATGGCATCGGCCGTGTCGTCTTTCCGCTGGATAACTTCGCCGCCGCAGTTGTCGCACACCCAACCATGAATGGGAGGTTGACTTGTTGAATAGATTGCTCCACACGCCGTGCAGACACGCCGTGAAACAAGTCGATTCATAACGAGTTCCGTAGGGACTTCCAGATCAATCACACAGTCCAACGGCGCTTCGGCCACTGTTGTCTCAAGCATTTCAGCTTGACCGATGGTTCTCGGGAATCCATCAAGTAAAAAACCACGAGTGCGGGCATCCCGCTCACCAAGACGTTCCGCCACCACGCCCATAATTAATTCGTCAGGAAGGAGTTGCCCAGAATCCATAAGCGTCTTCGCCTTCAGTCCAAGTTCCGTCTGCTCGCGCACCGCGGCGCGCAACATGTCACCTGTTGAGATATGCGGAACCGCATAGCGATGAGAAAGGCGGACACACTGCGTCCCCTTTCCTGCCCCCTGCTTTCCGAGGACGACCAGCCTGACCCCGGCAGTCATGGGATTACTTTAAGAATCCTTCATAGTTGCGCATCATCAACTGAGAGTCGATCTGTCGCATGGTTTCGAGAGCGACACCCACACTGATCAAAAGCGTTGTGCCGTAGAAGGGGAAGCGGTTCAAGTGCCAGAGTGCCATGAGCAAACTCGGAATCACCGCAACCGAACCCAAGAACAACGCTCCGACAACGGTGATGCGGCTCAAAAGGTGGGCGAAATACCGCTCGGTTGGAGGGCCGGGGCGGATCCCAGGGACGAATCCACCCTGCTTTCGAATCAAATCGGCCTGCTGGTGAGGCTCAAAAGCGATGTAAACGTAGAAGAACGTAAACGCCACGATCAAGAGAAAGTAGGCGCCGATATAGAGAAAACTCGTGGGCGTCAGTGACTTCGTCACAAAGTTCTGGAACCACGCCCAGGGGATCACGTTGGACAACAAGACAGGAATGTAGAGAACTGAGGAGGCAAAGATGATCGGGATAACCCCTGCTTGGTTGACCTTGAGCGGAATATAGGTTGACGACCCGCCATACATCTTGCGACCCACCACCTTCTTTGCGAACGTGACCGGGATTCGACGTTGCCCTTGGTCCATGAAGACAATGAAGACCAGTAAGCCCAATGAGACCACCAAGATGGCCAGGGTCTTTAACAACCCACCTTCTTGATAAATCGACTTCGCACCCGCTGGGATTGCTGCGACGACATTGGCAAAGATCAGAATTGACATTCCTTGACCGATGCCACGTTGCGTAATCAATTCAGCGAGCCACATGACAAACGCTGTTCCGGCGGTCAAGCAGAGCACCATAAAGACACCAAGCGGCAGGGTCATCTTTGGAATCAAGTCCAAGGTGACACCAATCAATGCTTGGTCGTGGCCGTGGAAGGCGTAGACCAGACCCGTAGCTTGCAAGAGCGCCAAGGCAATCGTGAGATACCGCGTGGTCTGCGTGATCTTCTTTTGACCAACCGCCCCTTGCTCACGCCACTCTTCGAGTTTTGGGATCACCGTGGTCAACAACTGGATGATGATTGAACTGGTGATGTAGGGCATCACGCCGAGTCCAAAGATGGCCAATCGGGTCAATGCTCCGCCGGAGAATAAGTTCAAGAACCCAAGGACGCCCTTGCCGCCAGCTTGGTTCTGCAACTGCTGAATCGCGCTGTAGGACACACCCGGAACGGGAATGTTGGCACCGAGTTGATAGAGCCCAATGACGGCCAAGGTGAAGATCACCTTGTTCCGCAGGTCGGGGACCCGGAAGATATTCGCGAGTCGCGTCAGCACAAGAATTAACCCTAGCGGTTGGTGTGGGCGTTACCCTTAGCGGCTGGACGCACAGCGAATGGAAGGGCGACTTTTTCGATAGATCCGCCTGCGCCGGTGATCGCTGCCTCAGCGGACTTGGAGAAGCCATGTGCTGAAACCTTCATGGATGCGGAAAGTTCGCCCCGTCCTAGAACTTTAACGAATTCGCCCTTTTTGGCGAGTCCCTTGGCAACCAACACGTCTGGCGTAATTTCGCTCAGCCCGAGAGCGGCGATGGCGTCGACGTTCACTGGTGTGTATTCCACGCGGAAGGGGTTGGTAAATCCCTTCAACTTTGGAAGCCGCTGCATCAAAGGGAGTTGCCCACCTTCAAAGCCAGCACGGATCTGACCACGGGCCTTTTGACCCTTGGTTCCTCGACCAGCAGTTTTTCCGCCCTTACCGGCGATACCACGACCGACACGGTGCTTTGATTTTCTGGACCCTTCTGGGGGTGTTAAATCGTGAAGTTTCATTTTCCTACCTCTTCAACGCTAATGAGATGAGGAACACGAGCAATCATGCCGCGAATCTCAGGACGGTCAGGGAGTTCATTGCTTTGGCCAATTCCCCGAAGACCCAAGGCACGTAAGGTGCCACGGTGCTTCGGCATGGTGCCAATTGACGAGCGAACCTGCGTGACCTTGATGGTGTTTTCTGCGCCAGCCATTGAACTAACTCACTTCCTTGTAAAGGTCATTTTCGCGCTTGGTTTCACGATAGGCACGAAGGACGCCACCAGGAACAACCTCTTCAGGGGTCTTGCCACGCAGCGCAGCAACTTCCTCTGGTCGACGAAGCGCCTTCAATCCGGCAATCGTGGCGTGGGCCACGTTGATACCGTTCGAGGAACCAAGCGATTTCGCGAGAATATCGTGGATGCCAGCCATTTCGAGAATGGCCCGAGCAGCACCACCGGCAATCACACCCGTACCAGGGGCGGCAGGCTTTAACAGCACGCGACCAGCGCCTGCTTCGCCAAGGACTTGGTGGGTAATCGTTGAACCAGCAAGAGGAACTTCAAACATGTTCTTGCGTGCTTCTTCGATGCCCTTCTGAACGGCAAGACCAGCTTCTTTCGCCTTGCCGTAGCCCAAACCAACATTTCCCTTCCCATCACCAATCACCATCAGGGCGGCAAAACTGAATCGACGTCCACCCTTGACAACCTTGGCGACACGGTTCACATTGATCGTGCGCTCTTCGAATTGCTGCTGCTCAGCCATTAAAACTCCAGTCCTTCTTCACGAAGTGCATCGGCGAGTGCCGCTACACGACCGTGATAGGCGAAGCCACCACGATCAAACACCACACTTGAGATCCCTGCTGCTTTGGCGCGAGTGGCAAGAGCCTTGCCGACGGCCTTTGCACCATCTCGGTTCGACCCCGTTGCGCCGACACTCTTTTCGACCGACGATGCCGACGCAAGCGTCACGCCGTTGAGGTCGTCGATGATCTGAGCTGAAATATTTTTGTTCGAACGGAATACCGCAACGCGCGGACGCGCTGGCGTTCCTTCAAGGTTGAATCGCACTCGCTTGTGACGGCGAATTCGCAGTTCTCTGGTCGTTCGATTTGCCATGACTACTTCGCTGCCTTTCCGGCCTTACGCAGGACGCGCTCGTCGACATACCGCACACCCTTGCCCTTGTAAGGCTCTGGTTTACGAATCTTTCGGATATTTGCGGCTACTTGACCGACTTTCTCTTTGTCAGCACCCTTCACCAAGATCTTGGTAGGGATTGGCACTTCAAAGGTGACCCCGTCAGGAGCGTCGTAGTTCACAACGTGACTGAAACCCAGTGAGAGTTCAAGCGAACTTGGACCTTTCGCCAGCGCACGGTATCCAACACCCACAATATCGAGTTCTTTTGTGTAGCCATCAGTGACGCCAACCACCATGTTGTTGACGAGCGAACGGGTCAAGCCGTGCAGTGCACGGTGTTCGCGCTCATCACTCGGTCGCTCCACTAACAAGGTGTCACCATCTTGACGAACAGTGATTGCTCCAGGAATGGCCCGTTCTAAGGTGCCACCTGGGCCTTTCACGGTGATGTTTCCGGACGCAATCTCCACGGTCACTGAAGAAGGAACAGGAATAGGACTCTTTCCAATACGAGACATCTATGCCTCCCCTCTCAACGTTGCACTGTTACCAAACATGGCAAAGCACCTCTCCGCCCAAGTGACGCTGACGAGCTTCACGGTCCGTCATTAAACCAGCAGAAGTTGAGAGAACGGCCACACCAAATCCACCGAGAACTCGGGGAATGTTGTCTGCAGGGGCGTAAATACGAAGACCAGGCTTCGAAACACGCTTGAGACCAGCAATGGTGGCTCGACGCTCAACGTCGTACTTGAGTTGGATGGTTAGGTTCGTCCCGGGTCGGCCTTCAACGGTGCTGGTTTCATGTCCAGCAATGAAGCCTTCTCGTTCGAGAATCTTGGCCAACGACTCTTTAAGTTTCGAGCCTGGCATGGTTACCGAGTCGTGTTGCGCCTTGTTGGCGTTCCGCATACGGGTAAGCATGTCCGCGATTGGATCAGTCATTGTCATCGCAGTACCTCCCTCACCAGCTCGCCTTCGTCACGCCGGGAATTTCGCCGGCGTGGACCATCTGTCGCAAGCAAATACGACACAGCCCGAACTTGCGATAGACGGCTTTCGGTCGTCCACATCGCTGACAGCGGGTATAGGCGCGGACCTTGAACTTTGGCGTGCGCTGTTGCTTGTTAATTAATGCCTTTTTTGCCATGGTATTAACGGTTCTCCTGTCGGAACGGAAAGCCAAACGCTCGCAAAAACGCTCGCCCTTCTTCGTCATTACGGGCAGACGTCACAATCGTGATGTCCATCCCTCGTGGTGTGTCGATTTGGTCGTATTCAATTTCAGGGAAAATCAGCTGCTCGGTGACACCAAAGGTGTAGTTACCGTTTCCGTCAAAGGACTTCGGCGACAAACCACGGAAGTCACGAATTCGAGGAATCGCCAAGGAGACAAGACGATCAAAGAACTCCCAGGCACGGTCGCCGCGCATGGTCACCTTGACACCAATGGCCTGACCTTCGCGAAGTTTGAATCCTGCAATTGACTGCTTCGCTACGGTGACCGCTGGCTTTTGGCCGGTGATCGCCGCAAGGTCTTTTTGAGCACCTTCAAGCAACGACTGCTGCTGGGTGGCTTTTCCGACGCCGGAGTTCAGCACGATCTTGACGAGGCGCGGAACCTGCATGATGTTTTCGAGACCTAACTCTTCTTTAAGTTGAGCGCGAATCTCATTGTTGTAGCGCTCTTTCAAGCGAGGGTTCATCGTTGTGCTCATAGATCTGCTCCACATTTACGACAGACACGGACTTTCTTGTCACCATCTGTTTTCATCCCAGCTCGGGTCGGTGCGTCACACTTCTTGCACCACAACGAAACGGCCGACACAGGAAGGGGCATGAACTTGTCGATAATCCCTGCTTGGGTGGTCTGGCTCTGCTGCTTTAAGTGGCGCTTTGCGATGTTGACCCCATCGAGGATCACTTGATCCTTCGATGGAATGGCACGAATAACCTCTGCTCGGTGTCCGGCCCACTTTCCAGTACGGACGACGACATCGTCGCCTTTCTTGATGCGCATTACAACACCTCCGGAGCAAGTGAAACGATTCGCATAAACTTCTTGTCACGTAATTCTCGACCAACGGGGCCAAAGATACGGGTGCCACGGGGCTGGCTCTGTTCGTTGATCAGCACAGCGGCATTCTCGTCGAAGCGGATATAGCTGCCATCGGCACGGCGCTTTTCTTTCTTCACGCGCACCACCACGCAACGGACAACATCTCCACGCTTCACGGCAGCGCCTGGGATGGCGTCTTTCACCGTGGCGATGAAGACATCACCGATTGAGGCGTAGCGACGACGCGAACCACCGAGAACACGGATGCACAGAACTTCTTTGGCACCTGAGTTGTCAGCGACGCGAAGACGGGATTCTTGCTGGATCATCGTGCACGCTCCAATACTTCCTCAACACGCCATCGCTTCAGTTTCGAAAGCGGACGGGTTTCAATGACTCGCACTCGGTCACCCATCTTGGCTTCGAACTTTTCATCGTGGGCGTAGAGTTTCTTGGTGCGCTGAACGGTCTTGCCATAACGAGGGTGGCTGACACGGTCCACCACGGCCACAACAACAGTGTTCTCCATCTTGTCTGAGATCACAATGCCCTCACGGACTTTACGCTGTGAACGCTCTTCGGTTTCTGTGGTTTCGGGCGCCATTAGACGTTTCCTCCGTTGCTGGCTAACGACTCGGCATCGGTGATCTCTCGATCACGAAGAATCGTCAGAACTCGTGCAATGTCTTTTTTGACAATGCTCATACGAGCGGTGTTATCGAGTTGTCCGGTGGCAAGCTGAAAGCGCAAGTTAAAAAGCTCACGCCGTGCTTCGGCTAACCGGTCTACGAGCTCATTCGAGCTCAGGGCCTTCATTTCGTCGACTTTGGTGCTCATAGTTGAATCTCCGAGGTTCCGTGGGTTCCAGGACGGATAACGAAACGTGCACGCATCGGAAGTTTCTGAATTGCTCGTTCCATCGCAGCTCGCGCCAACGGCTCATCCACACCTGCGAGTTCAAAAATCACGCGACCAGGCTTCACCACAGCAACCCAGTGCTCAGGGTTACCTTTTCCCGAACCCATGCGGGTTTCAGCAGGCTTCTCCGTCACGGGCTTGTCTGGAAAGACGCGAATCCAGACTTTTCCACCACGCTTTACGTGACGAGTCATGGCAATACGTGCCGCTTCAATTTGTCGCGCCGTCAACCATGCAGGCTCAAGGGCCTGGATACCGAAGTCTCCAAAAGAAACTTCCGTTCCACCTTTCGCCATACCGGACATCCGGCCACGATTCTGCTTACGGTGCTTGACCTTACGGGGCATCAACATGCTTAGTCGTTCTCCCTCTTAAAGTGCGGCGTCTCGTGGTGCTCATGAAGAGTCTTTCGCTCGATCTCCTCTTCGTTCGCAAGACGCTTTTCAAGCTCATCGGGTTCGTTAGGGGTCTCAACGAGATCCTTGACCGCTTCCTCCAATGGCTCTTCTTCATCAATTTCAATTGGTGCAGCACCAGGAGCGGGCATTTCCGCCTTACGACGTCCACCACCAGCAGTCACCAAGCGACGCGGCGCAGATGGCTCTTCGCTCACGATTGCGCCAGTCGAACCTGAGGTCTCTCCGACGGCCATTGCTGCTTCACGAGTGATCTTCTCTTCAATCGAAACCTTGTAGGGAAGGATGTCACCTTTATAGATCCACACCTTCACACCAACACGGCCGGCAACGGTACGTGCTTCACGGAAGCCGTAATCAATGTCGGCTCGCAAGGTGTGCAAAGGAACCCGACCTTCTCGGTACTGCTCTTTCCGACTCATTTCTGCTCCACCTAAACGGCCTGAGCATTGAACCTTCACCCCAAGTGCACCTGCTTTTTGAACCGTTTGGATCGCTCGCTTCATCGCACGACGGAAAGCCACACGACGAACCAGCTGGTCACAGATTCCCTGAGCAATAAGTGCCGCATCGAGTTCAGGCTGCTTAATCTCTTGAATGTTCAACTGAATACCATTGGGTAGGCCAGTAATCTTCTCAAGATCTTTCTTGAGCCGATCTGCTTCGGCACCACGTCGACCAATCACGATTCCTGGACGGGCCGTGTGGATGTCGATGCGAATTCGGTCGCGGGTGCGCTCGATTTCGATACGACTCACTGCTGCTGACTCAAGTTGCTTGGTCAAGTAGTCGCGAATTTTCCAGTCTTCGACAACGAATGCTTGGTAATTACGCTCTTCGAACCAGCGCGACTTCCAATCGGTCGTGATGCCGAGACGGAAACCGTATGGGTTTACTTTCTGGCCCATTACTTGCCCTCTTCCTCAGACTCGTCGGCGTCACTCGACGCAGTTGCTTCCTTCATGGTCTCCTCGGCAGGTGCCGTTTTAGCGCTTGCCTTCTTCGCTGCAGCCTTCTTCTTCGCTGGTGCCTTCTTCGCTGGTGCCTTCTT
>Ga0164297_10000373_pt1 | contig 56390 bp, 58 predicted proteins | sample GEODES058metaG_FD_113539 | JGI IMG/M metagenome (GOLD analysis project Ga0164297, IMG submission 113539) | Dystrophic lake water microbial communities from Trout Bog Lake, Wisconsin, USA - GEODES058 metaG | ecosystem: Environmental > Aquatic > Freshwater > Lake | place: USA: Trout Bog Lake... | reverse complement strand
GCGATAAACAATTATATGATACAAAGGAAAAAGATGTAGTGACTAAACGTCAAGAAATGGAGAGTCGAGCGGCACTTGGCGAAGTACAAACGGATACTACTGAATTTACAAAATTACTAGATACCATTCATAAAGTGAATCGTGTAGAACCAGTACAAATGCGTGAAATTTCAACAGTTAGAAAATGTATGGATGAACTAATTGGAATCAAGCCGGCTCCACTTGATAATTGGGAACAATTAATGCGAGCAACAACAGAACGATTCATGACACTCAATCACCCAGGTGTAACACCAGAAGATTTTGCAGTGGCCGCAAGTGATTTATCGAATATTACAAGTGATGCACGTGCGAATGTAGAACAACGATTATCATCTAAGAAACTTCATGAGACGCTTCAAAGTATTTCACGTCTTTCATGGGTCGATTTTTTTAAGGTACTACAGACGTATTTTATTATTCCATTTCAACGAGTATTTTATAATTTTTCACCAGAATCATTTAAAATTCCAGTCGAAATGGTAATGTCATTATCGGAATCACATGTAGAGCAAGATTTACAGCCAGTATTAGAAAAAGAGTTGACTTTTCTTATTTCAAATAAAGGAACCATTAGTGGTGATACCATTCAATTTGCGAAAATGAAATTGGAAGATTATCTAGCACAAATGTCTGCGTTATTACCCTCTATGGATCGTATTCGGCCAAGTGTAATTCCAGGAAGAGCAGACGCGTTGATTTATATCCAACAGGCATTCTTGTATGGACCACTTTCGATGCTTCTCGATCCTTCACGAATTCCATCAAGTGTTGGCTATCAAAGCGCGATGTCTGCCATGATGGATCAATCAATTGAATTCTTGCTTCGAATGGTTAGCTCTTCTTTGAATAAGTATAAACGCGAGTTCTTATCATTTGATGCCAAGGAGATTAAGAATCTAATTGCGATTCGTGAAGAGAAGGAGCGTGTGAATGTCGTTCGTGAATTCAATAATTTATCGGATGAAGCTCGTCAAGTTGAATTAATGAACAAACGTCTTGGTATTGGTAAGTGGGCAGTTGGAGGTACCAAGTTGATTTATGCTTATGATAAGGATTACTATGATTTGGAACGTCAAAAACGCATCGATGCGGGTATCATTGATTTTCCCGGTCAAGGCGATGGTGAAATGGAGGCCCCACAAGGACGATCCTATGATGAGGAAGGATTTCCACAACATAATGATGAAGAATATGAGCGAGAGGGTGGATATGATCATAATCAACACGCAGATGACGACAATGAATAAGTTGTGATTTGGTATGGTTTTTTTCTAGTAAGAACAATAAGGAATGTCCCTGCTCATCTATTCAGGATTATTGTACTTATTAGGTATTTCCATTATTCTCACTCTTAAACCTGAAGTGATGTTTACAAAGGATGGAAATTGGAAGGAGTTTGGTCTTGGTCGTTCTAAAGCCCGATATACATGGATGCCATTTTGGTTGTTTGTCATCGTATGGGCGATTTTATCCTATCTGATTATTCTTGTGATTGCGACTCATACAGGATGGGGAGGAGTTACAGAAAATACGGAAATTAGTATTTCAAAAGATACAATTGAACCTCAAAATGTATCCATGAAAGCCATGTCTCCTGTTCCGCCAAATATTCCAAAGAAGAAACCCACGTCAATGATTGACATGAAAAAGGGATATTACATTTTGGATACAAATGAGACAATGAAGAAAGGTATTCCGAAATATATCTATCTAGGTCCTGAAGCACCCAATCTAGTATATCATCATGAAGGAGACGGTGATGGAGATGATTAACATACTACCGCTGTTCCGCTACCAATCACAATACCAAATAACATAGAAAAGAATAAATAAAACCCATATGCTAAACCGGATACCATAGGAGCTTTTGCCTCTATGCTTTCCAGTGATGGGGGAGGTTTACAACAGGCCGATGCATTTTTCGAATCTGGTTCAGATGTATAAAATGGCATGACCAATGATGCCACCGGTATACGGCAAAAGGAGATAGAAGATATACCCAATCCAACGAATACTGCTAGCATCGCGGGAATCGCACCCATGAATGCTTTACCACTATCTGTATTTTTACAATACATATATTGCGATGCCATATTCATACCTGATGCTATCAAGAAGGCAATAATAGGTATTCCTGCCCATAAAATGATATTGAAGAATGGAAGGGAATCTTTCGCATAAAAAAGAAACAATGTAATAATGAATAAAAAACATCCTGCTGGAAGAGCTACCGATAACGCATTAATACTGACACTTGTATTGGTGCTAGTACCCGGATTAGACATGACTAATTCCTTACTAGAAATTATTCATGTATAAAAAACAACACATCAAAATCAAGTGGTACAGTAGATGGGCGAACCAAGCGCAGAAGAGTTACGACGATTTTACGATAATCGATCCAAAGTAACGAAAAAAGACCAATTTCTATTCGATAAACAAGGAAATCTGGCAGAGTATGATAAAAAAGGAAAGTTGGTAAAAACAATTGTTCTCCCTGTCTATCGTCCGCCGACGGAAGAAGAAATCCGAGAGATGGAAAAAGAGAGATTTGATAAAATGGTGGTAGCAAATCAAACATTTGAAGATGCGCGTAAACGGTTATACCAAGCAATACAGGAAGGCACTGCGTCTCGCGCTGAAATTTTAGAACTTAATCGTGAAGTACGTGATGCCGATATTTTACTTCAGAATGCGCGCTTTCCTTTGCGGACGGTCGCACTCGAAAGTGGAATTAAAATTAAGGAATTAGATTTTGATCAAATGCAAGAAGCACGTAAATATCCATATGATATCGCATTTAGTCATGTACGCCCTTTTACATTACAACAACAATATGTGCGTGTAGGCGACATTCCTCTTCCAGAGATGGTAACTGTAGCGGAAGCGAAAAAAATAGAAGTTCAACCAGAAACGGTTGTTTTGTTTTCGGATCAAGACATGGAAACCAGTCCTTATGGATTTTTGGCACTCAGTTGGCCGGTTACGATTCCATTTCATGATAAATCATACGCATCTGCTCGTCATGCGATTTTTGCTGAATTGGCTAGAGAATTCAATGATAATGAACAGGCGGATGCGATTCAAGCGACTGAATCGGGGTCTGATATTCATTATACATTGGATGATGTAGCAGGAGGCAGAGAGGTGAATCAAATGAAATGGAATACAACACTATCTCGTTTGATTGATACGGTTAATCTTGCTAAATTCAAGCAATACCCTGAATTGGCACAACGTTTAATTGATCTTCCCTCTCCATTAGTCATTGGAGCAGTCGAGCCAAATGATCTCAAGATTGGAATTGGAATGTCGATGAATAATGTGAAAGCAAAAGACAAATTGGCATGGACAGGAGAAAATCTGTTAGGAAAAGCACTTGTAGCCATTCGTGAGAATCTGATTGCGGAACGTGCTCAACTATTGGCACAGAGTATGAAGAAACCACGAAAGGTAAAGACAGTTACATCTGCTCAATCAGTGGTAAGTACTCAACCTGTTGTAAGTGCTCAACCTGCGGTAACTGCTCAATCCGTTGTAACTGCTCAACCTGCGGTAACTATGGCCAGTATTGTTCCATCCACAGATGTACCACTGGTTGCTCCTACTGTACAAATGGCGAGTTTGGCACCTGTACAATCAAGCGTTACTCCATCAATTCGAAAAGGCCCTCGTATTGCCCCTAAACCAAAAGTCATTCCTCAACCACAGTAACTTATTTTTTATGTTTTAATGTTTTCTTTTTATTATGTTTTCTCTTGCGTGTATAACGTGTTCGACCACCTTCTTGAAGACGTATAATTCGTAACATATGAATTGGAGCATCTGTAATTTCATGATGTGCCACATGAATACCCGATTGAACATTAACAAGACGGAGTGTACCATCTTGATTTATTCTAGTTATACGCCATAATGGCGATTGAACTCCAACATGACTATTCATATACGGTTGATCCATAAAATGAACAATATTATTTACTGCAATCTCATTTGGTGAGCGAATAAGTTTAAAACTAGTAAATTGACAATCCAAACATTGTGGACCATCATCTGGTCCACATTGTCCATCTGAACCAGGAATTGCTTCTACTCCAAGTCTTCTACTACAATATAATGTACCATTTGCTCCAAAATGAATTGGAATATTTACACGATTTACCAAAGGTGTATTTCTACAATCCGCACATTGTGGGCCATCATCTGGTCCACATTGTCCATCTGAACCAGGAATCGCTTCTACTCCAAGTCTTCTACTACAATATACGACTCTAATTTCAGTTCTTCCTAAATAGATTGGTATATTCGCACGATTTACAGGTGTAGAAATAATAGAGACACGATTAACAGCATTCGGTCTAACAGATTCACGATTCATGGGTATAGAATAAAACTTTGCGCACGCACTACATAGATCAATTTGTACCGCTCCAATCATACATGTAAATCGAATCGCAAATGTAGTATTTGTTCCATTAAAAGGGCAAGAACGTAAGGGAGGATGATGACCATTACAAGACCACCATGTATCTTTTTCAATATCGGCATTGAGAGATACAACACAACGAATAGGACGTCCAGATGGTACATTATTTGGTATTTCAACATGATATTCATCTTCATACATTAGATTACTATCACGTTGAACGCGCTGTTGACCACGTGCCCATGTATGACATCGAGTAATAAAATCTTCAATATAGGCTTTATTTTTAAATATATTATTTTGATATCGCTGAACGGCATACGATGGTTCGAGCAGTGACGCATTAAATTCACCATATGCAGAAAGTTCTTGAGGTGTAAGTGTAGCGATTGTCATAAATTCATCATAATGCGGTTCTCGACCAAGTATATGATAGAGTGTTGTAACAATAGCTCTTCTAAAATTAATTTGACAGTTTTGTTGTTTAATAAACGCATCTAAATCGGATTGAACAAAATTAGAAATCTCATGTAGAACTTTTCTTTTTGTTGCAGGCAACCAATATATAATAGGAACAAATTTATGTGGCATAGAACGTAACAAGCATGTTTTCGTTGCTATATTTGAATTGATAATAGAATTTGTATTTCTATGTAGAGAATTATATGTAGAACCTTCTACTGTAGCTCTCTGTATATGAGATTTAGAACGTTGTAATGTAATTTGAGGTCGGCATACAACTTGATCTGCGTATCTACACGCAAAATTATAGAGTAATCCAGGTTGATATTCATGAAGACGTTGTGTCATATATCCCAATAATTCACTTACACGTACTTCATTTACCCCATCTTGTTGTAAATGTAAAGAACGTGGAAATAGCATTGAGCCATACATAATACTAGAACGCGCTGCAATTCCAGAAGGATCATTTGGATTTGCTCCTTTTGTTAAATCATACGCATCTAGTCTTAATGGTCGTGTAGAATTATCTAAATATTCTGCGTAACTAGGTGTAATTTTGTATACAGGATCTACAAATTCTGAAGAAATAGGAGGTATGATACCATTCTGTTGTAATTCAAATACGCCTGATTTTATAAATCTAACACTTTTTGTTGTAGTCTTAATTTGAGGTGAATCATCTACAGCTAAGGATAATGAATTATAATTATCGGTATAGTACATATATGGTCTTCTTACTGTAATAGAATCATGATCATCTGGTGAAATGTCAAAAATATCGGATAATAACCGATTAAATGGTGGATAATCTGGATACGATAATAAATGACCCGCCATAATTGGTTCGCGCATTAAGCATAATAATTTTACAGTACTTACTAAAAGGTTTGTTCTCCCACATTCTACAAATGTAACATATCCGCAACCGGATGGTACAACTTTTTTCTCTTGATGAACTTCATCCGCACCATGGCCCATTGTAGCGTAGACCCGTTGTTGTTTAAAAGTAGGTCGTCCCCATATATTTGGTAAGGTAGACATATCTAATTAACTTTTATATTTATTTACTTAATGGAAAATCCTTCAATTTATCTTGGTTCTTATCGCAATCTACCTTAGTTGCTTTATAGCGATAACATACTCCATTTTTATCTTTATAGATTGTTTTATCCGCTGTATCTGGATGAGGGTACTTATATACTACAGTTTCTTCTGGTTTTACAAATAAAATAGCAACAATACCAATAACAATACCAACTATCAATGGAATAATACGAATGTGACTGATCATCTTTACTCGGTATCCAGAAAATAGAGTGAGGAGTAATCAGGAAACATGAACCTTCTCAAATTATTACACGATGATAACTTTAACGTTTTCTTCAGTTTGATGCTAGGAATTGGTATTATTTGTATTATTCGACCTGTATGTACTGGACCTGATTGTGCTGTCAAGAAAGCTCCGTCGGAGAAGGACTTCGATAAATTTGTTTATCGCATAGGAGGTGATAAATGTTATTCATTTAAGACGGAAACGGTGGATTGTCCATCATCTGGTGCGATTGAAGCATTCCGAGAGTGTCCTATGCGCCCCACATCGGATGATTCGGTTCGTCCATTTGCCTTACGCAATAGTCCCATTTTGTCCTGCGAATAGTTTGCTCTAAAGGATTTCTGTCTTTTTCATAAGAAATGGCAACGGCAGGTACCCTGTTGAGCGATCTCGATTCAAAAGCTCCGGTGGTGAGCAACGATGATGATCTTGTCAATAAGATTCTAGCGGATATGAACATGCCCAGTTCATCTAATCCCATCATGACTGCTCCTCCCCCTCCTTCCGGTAATGGGAGCCGAATGATTCAATCACCAAATCCCAATACCGTTTATCCTATGTCAAATGACCCAGCAACTGCTACGGCACATATGATTGGAAAAGAATATCCATCCACTGCCGATTTTGCTAATTTAATGCACGCACCTAGCTATTCTCATGGTGGTTCAGCTTATGCAAGTGTAGCACCTCAGCAGATGATGCCACCTCCTACTTTAGTGGAAAGCAAGGGTAACTTGTATTCTGATATCTTGTCTCAAATCAAACAGCCACTTCTCGTGGCAATCATTATCTTTTTAGTTAGTTTACCCTTTCTCAATGTATTAATCGGTCATTATGTGCCATCTCTTTTACGTATTGGTGGTGATGTTACTACGGTAGGATTAGCCGTTAAGTCCATATTTGGTGGTTTCTTATTTTGGTTTATTCAAAAAGTATTGGTTCCGCTAATGACAGTGTAAGTAAAAACTTTCTTATGAAGCAAATAGGAAGCATGAACTTTAATCAAACAACTCATTATATTTCATTGGTGCTATTGTGTATCACTGCGCTATATACATTGATTTATGCTGGAATTACAGGATTTCTATTCTGTTCCGCGTTTGGTCTAATTGTTGCTGCATTTGTGAATCAAATGGAGTTGATTGTTGCAGCGGTGGTATTGTTTTCTTTGTTTTATTTGTTTTACCTGAAACGTTATCTGAAGAACATGGAATCGTTTCAAAATCCAGATGTGGTTAGCCGTGTTAATGAGATGAATTCGAAGTATCGTCCTGCTGCACAAGCATTGGCAAATCCTCGTCGAGAGCCAGCAGGAGTATATGATCCCGCCATTGAAGGTTTTGAAGATGTAAATCCAAATACTGCCAAAGACGGAGCCTCTTCGGATAGCTCTTCTGCATCCACCTCACAAACTACAAATCAAGTTCCTTCGGAACAAGTCAAAGCAGTAACAAGCGCGTTGGAAGGAAAATCGGATAAGGTCGTGGAAGAGGAAGAGACCAAGTCGGCTACAGGAACCCTGTTTAAAGTGGGACAAATGCCCTCCGAGAACATGGGTGGTCCGAAACTAGATGCGGGAAAAACAATTATGAAAGCTATGGAGTCATTTGATTCGAATACCATCGGAGCGATGACAGAAGATACAAAGAAATTACTCGAAACTCAGAAGAGTCTGATGGGAATGTTGTCGCAGATGCGACCGGTTCTGGCCGATGGAAAAGAACTTCTTCAGACATTCTCTGGAATGTTTGGAGGTTCAAACGGTAATGGTTCAGGAATGCAGTTTAAATTGTAAACTTAGGTATAACAGATTGTAATGATTTGACAAGTTTTTATTAAAAACGACATCAAAGAATAGAATCATGGCACGTGGTACTTGTCCTCCAGGTGTATTTTGCTTATCAGAAGGAATCCTTGTCGTACTTGGTATTGCTTTATTATTTATGTTTATTGTCATTTATATGATGAAGGCACCACATACTGTTGTATTTCCCTCATCTCATCCTCATCCTGCGCAACCTCCTGCGATTATGATCCAACAAGGTGGAGGTGATTCACGATATGATCGTGCTCCTCAGCCATTGCGTGATTGGATGAGCCGCCCTGAGTTTCCTCCACGTGGCGGATTGTCTGCGCTTCCTTTTAACATTCCGACACAGGGACTTCCTGAATCGTTTCAATCAGTTGGAATTATTAATGTAGGGGAACAAGTTCTACCACTATACGGGCGCCGAACCGCAGGAAGCAGTGATCGATGGAATTATTATACACGTACAGATACGTATAATCCGGTCCCTGTTCCTGTTCAATTTGGTCGTCGTGACTGTATGGATGATACAGGATGCCAAGAAATTATGTCAGGCGAAGATGTTAAGATTGAAGCACTTCATAAAGAAGGAAAGACAAATATTTATAAGATAGGAGGTCCCAAATATATTCCAGGAATGATATAGAAATGAAAGGAACGATTCTATGTATGGCTCTCATCTTGGGAGCAGTATTATATGTTGTATATACAAATATCGATTCCATCCAACTTCCAACCCTAGAAATTCCGATCGAAGAGGCTCGATCGAAACGTTTTCGTCTTGTAATTGATGTGCGTACTCCAAAAGAGCGTGAAGAGTTGGGTTATTATCCAAACTCCATTCCAATTGAAGTGGATCAATTACGGTCCGATGTTCCATTTTTGATCGGATCAGGACTTCGAAGTTTACAGTCGCCGATCTTGATCTATTCTAATGGAGACCGTCGCGCACAACTTGCTGCAGAAATGTTATACCATCTTGGATATACACAGGTTCGATACATTTCAAAGTCCTATTTATCATTGATGCCTGGAAGTCAATAAGCGTATCAAAACAGATCGATCTTTTTTCTAGAGAAAGGCAGATGTTTTGCCCAGTTGGTGTCAATACAGGATTGATTCAATTAGTGGGTCCAATTGCTCCAAGTGATCTAAATTCAATTACGGTACCTCGAGCCCCGTTAATGATCAATTTTGGACCACGTTCCACTCCTGCGAGTTTATCAGGAAATCGAATTGATGATATTTCAGGGCATACATGTACCTACAATATGAATAAATTTAGTTTGGTAGATATTCAAATTGTATCACCCATTCATACTGGTTATAATCTTCCAGGACACACCGATTCGCCTCAAGCAGAACTTATTTTAAGTTTTTCCGCAAATTCAACGCCAACCTCTATTTCGCAACTATCAGGACTTTTACTTTGTTTACCGATTTATGAATCTAGTTCAGTAAGTCATGATTTATATATTGATCAAATCATACAAAATGATCCAACTAAAGCATCGATTACATCACTAGAGTCATTCTTTTATTCATCCGATACCGATACAAGTCAGACTTCATTCGGATATAAGACATGTTTTGAAGTACAGGATTCAGATGGAATAATAAGTTCTAATAGTTTATTTGTGAATGTGTATCCGAATGGAATTCATTTATCATCTGGAACCTATCAGTCGTTATTTTCCATGTTGGGTCAGCAATTGACTACCTATCAAGTACCCCCCGGTCTTCGTGGAGGAGATGCAACAGTACGTAATTATACGATTGATGATAATGGAAACAAAGTTGTAACACAAATCGATGGAGATGGTATAATTTATATTTCACCGCTTTCCACATGTACTGATGATTTTAAACATCGTTTTGAATATTTCAATGTTCCACCACAACGAGTTTCGTCAACAAGTTCTAAAGTAATGAAAAATACAAAAGGTACATGCCCAACTGTCAGTCAATATAAATGTATTCCATTTGATCAATTACGCGATAATCAAGGCGGATATGTACAAGTATCGGATGGAACATGCTTGAATGATATGATTCAACAGGGTAAACAACCATCTTCGAGTGATTCGTCAACTAGTAATTCGGATGCTTCTAAAAGCTATTCAGTTGCTGAAATTGAAGAGATCGCAGGTAGTGTAATCGCAGGAGCAATTGGATTAATTGGTGTAATTTGGGTTGTTTCAAAACTCACAAATTCGAATGAGTAACTAGGATGATTCTGGAACTATCCATTTTGATCATCAGTATTGCGATGATATGTCTAGCACTTTATTTACGAAATCACGCTTTATCTACGGCAGAACCATTCCAAAATACAATTGAAGTAGAATCGTATTTACACTCCTGTCCATCAGGATATAAGTCCTATAGTTTATCAAATGGTAATACCGCATGTTGTAAAGGAGAGATTGTAGCAAATGAATGTATGAGTGATGATGTCTGTTTGTTGAATGGAAAAGGTACTGATACGATGTTAAAATGTACAGATGTAGTGACAAATGAATATAAAGCAAAATCAGCAGAACAATGTCCTATATCAATGTCTTCTTATTTTGAAGATGCAACTACACGTAAAAAAGGCTGTACCTCTGGCCCTCTTACATCTAGTCTAACAGGACCACAGAATGCGAGTCAACCAACCTGTATGATTTATAATACGATGGATATGAATCTTACATCAATTGATAGTTGTTTTAATCAAAAAGAAATGGAGGAATTTTCATGCTTTGGAAATAATTGTACAAAATCACTTGTTCAAGCCGTTCCTAATGCTCCTGTTCAAATCGCAATTGGATTTGTTGATTCAACGGGTATGCATCGTGTAGCCTATACTCGAGCATCGATGCAACGTTTTCTGGATGCCACAAAACCAACATGGCGTAATCAGGGAATGGATCTTGATAAAAATGTCAATGTAGCAGAAGTAGCAAAAGCCTATTATGTTGATAAAATAATACAGCAAGCAGATATTCAATTGTAATACATGATAACAATCATTCTATAATGAGATATATCATTTATTGACCAAGTGTTTCAACATGTTCTAGATGACCTAGCCCCATTTTCTCAAATAAATGTTGTGCGCCGGATCCGGATGAACTAGAGGATAAGGGATAGATCGTGGACATGACAGATTTCTGATTAATGCTTGGAGCAATGGGTTCAAAATTGGTTTCACTTCCATCATCTTCTGGTAAGAAAGTAGACTCAACGGGGGAAGGCGTATCGAAATCGCGAACAGGAACCGTCATTTGTGGCCTACTTGCTTCTTCCACGGTAGCCTGTGGAGCTTTTGGAACTTCCATCGCATCCAATTTCTTTAAGGCAATCCCTACTTTGCGACGATTTCGTTCAAGATAGAGTGCGGAGATAGCGAGAAGACCAAAGATACCAACCGTAGGACCAATATGAATACAAAATAATAGGAAAGCAACCATGGCAAGACGTACCAATAGATTATCTAGTAAAATTAAAAGATCAGAAGGCCAGAAAGGCGCCGACACAATTAGAATCGTCAGAACAACAAAATAATGGATTTCGTTCCGAAACATTCCTCTGTATCGTATCGATAAATTAATATGGGATCTAAACCGTTATCACATATACACTATCAGTAGCCCATGTCCGCACAAGAAAAGGATCGGGTATTGACCTCAAAAGGGTACGCTGTTAAAAAATCGTCATTGACAGAAATACAAATCCATGGACTTCGTTCTGAGTTAACCATGACACCAAAAGTGATGGACAAGTTTAAAAACACCGTTTCGAGTTTTCCCATTTATTATGAATCAAAAACTCGATTTTATGTTCCACGACAATGGGGAAAAAATAAGTTCGGTGAACCGGAAGCCGATATTGTATCAGATGGTCTTCCTCTTCCGGATACGGTTCAGTTTCGTACAACATTTCCTCCTCACGCATTCCAACAAGAAATCATTCAGACCTTCTTGGAAAAAGGTGCGAATGGTCTAATTTGTGTCCCCTGTGGATATGGTAAAACCTTTATGGCACTTCATTTGGCAGTTCAATTAAAACGTCGTTTTTTGATTGTTGTGGATAAGGAATTTTTAATGAATCAATGGAAAGCAGAAATTGAAAATTTTATTCAAGGAGTACGTGTTGGAATCTTACAAGCAAATAAAGTACAAATGGATGCGGAGAAATACGATGTGACGATCTGTATGATTCAAACGATCTGTCGTCGTGAATTTCCAGACGGGTTTTTTGATCAATATGGATTTACAATCTTTGATGAATGTCATCATTTGGGTGCGTCTTATTTTTGTCAAGCACTCAAAAAGATCCAGACCAAATACATGTTGGGTCTATCGGCTACACCCGATCGTGAAGATGGTTTAACCAATGTATTTGAGGCATTCTTAGGAGAGCCAGTTTATAAAAATACGCAACGCGCACCTGATAAGGAAGCAGTAGTGAAAGCGGTATGGTTTGATTCGGAAGATCCTGCGTACAAAGATGTACCTGTAAATTGGAGGGGAGAAGCGATCACCGCAAAACTATTAAATCAAGTTGCTGATTTTGAATTACGAAATCAAAAAATTATGGGAATTGTACATGAGTACGCAAATGATCCAGATCGGTTTATTTTGATCTTGAGTGATCGGATTTCGCAATTAGAATGGTTTGAGAAAGCGCTTCAGCAAACGACAATTGTACATGGGTATTATATTGGAGGAATGAAACAAACAAAATTAGATAAAAATGCGGAAAAATGCCAGATTTTACTGGCTACGTATCAAATGGCATCAGAAGCGTTTTCTGTTAAAAAGTTGAATACTGTGATTCTGGCAACCCCGCGTAAAAATGTACAGCAATCTACAGGACGCATCTTTCGACAGAGAATTGAAGAGCGAAAAGTAGCACCTCATATTATTGATATCATTGACTCGCATGATTGTCATACAAGACGATGGTACGTTCGTCAGAAGTTTTACAAAGAATGCGAATACACCATTCGTCATATTGATAAACCTAAAAAACAAAAAGAAGAAACGCAAATAGAAGATCAAGATTTTATGTTTAAATTTTAATGTTCCATGCGTGCTCCCAAAATAGCAAGAGACATGATACCGAATAGAATACCGATGAGAGTGATGTAATCAAGTTTATGATTAAATAATGAATATCCCGCAGTAATAAGTAACAATAATGATAATACTTCTACCATTAAACAAAGAGCCACCATATCTTTATCAACTAAAATGATGGAATACGCAAAGATCCAAAGTGCGCATGCTAAAAATGCTAGAAGAAGCCATGAAATCTCATTTGTTTGTGTATGAAACTTAATAAAAGGAACAGGGGCAGCAGCACAAATTGCCGCGATAAAGACCCATAAAAGTTGGCGATGATCCATCTCTATTCGGAGGACAGATTCGTTTTGGGCCTAAAATAAATTTATGTAGAAGTAGTAATTGAATGAGTTCTCCTCCGATAAACTCATTCAACTTGATATATAATGCGTTATCACATACGCGACAAAAAGATAAGATCGATACGATTTTGGAGCCACTTCAAGCGATGATTCAACTGGCGCTTTTGGGAATTAGTCCTATTGGAACTAAACTTCAGATTCAAGAGAATATTTTATCAGTTCAGCCACCCAATTTTATACAGCCATTTACACGATGGTACAATGCAGACAAAAAAGACGACTTGTATTTTTTGTATTCTGTGATTAAACGATATATCAAGTGGTACAATCCTTCTTCAAATAAGAAGAGTCCATTATCACTCGAATTATACCAACTAATCACTTCGATGGCAACGGATGGTCTAAGTCAATTATTTAAGACATACAGTTCAACGGATGCGAATACTGTGATACATGTGATCCAGATGTACAAAAACTTATTGGAATATAATAACGATAAGATTTTAGTAGATGAATATATTGTCGATATTGAAAAAAATAAAGTCAATATTGATGAAGTATTTGAACGTATTGTTGTAGTGTATGATGCAAATATATTACATGTGATTCATCATACATTAATGTTAATTAAACAGGAAAGTGATATATCCATTCAATCACATAACATTGATGGACTAAATCGTATTTTAATGAAATATAATAAAGCGATTAAAGAGTGGATTAAACTAAATCTAATATTATAGACATCGGTCCCACCATTGACGTGCTTTTTTTGATTTTTGTTTCGCACGTCGTGCAATATCAGAGTCGGTTGTATGATAGGTTTTTCCACATAGTAAAAAAGAATGGACCCGTGCATATCCCCATTGTTGTTCAGTCGCACCGGGTCGGTGACCCGTTCGCCATGCTGCCATACCTCGACGATAGGATTCATCGATGTAACGTAGAGGCACCCCTGTAACCTTTGATTTTTCTTCTAATGATGTCGCATGAGGATACATTTTCTTCCACGTCTGAGTATAATGTGATGGTTTACTTTTGATATATTGATCGCTATGAAACCCTTGATAGGCACGTGGATTTTTCCAGGTCATTGAACCAAATCGTTTGATTTCCCGTTTACGTTCTTGTTTTTGTTTTCGAGTTAGTCCTTGATAATATTTTCGCGGATGAAAATCAATTGTCATCTATTCTATTCTATGAATTATCCTCCGTGAATTCGAATGTTCTCTTTATCTGTAATTTTCCATTCAATAAGTGAGTCATATACATTTTTACGCTGGTCACCCTGTAATTGAATAATATCACCATGTTTAGGGTCTTGTACTACATTTCCATTGGTGGAATAAAATTTTTTCAAATATTTAAGAATTTTATGAAGATCAAGATCATCCGCAATACCGCTGACGGTGGTAATACATTTTCTTCCATTTCTCTGGTGAACTTGGATATGGACAATATCCTTATCGTCCGTAAACAAATCCATGGTTACTGTTCTTTGGCTATTTTTATTTAAGTTCATATCGGAAAGTCAAATTTTACGATATGTACTTTTTATAAAAAAATCGATTACTTACGAGAGTGCTTGCGATGTTTACGACTTCGTCGACGGCCACCATACTTTACGGGTAATCCGCCTTTTGAGCCATCAAAGTCATTACGATTGCTAATTAGTTCCATTTGAGCAGCAGAATAGGGCGAAGCGCTTTCCGCAACGTTACCACCCCCTGTCTTAGAGCAAGCCGGATTGTAAGCACGAGCATCATAAGGAGTATTTAACATTAAACCGCCAACGGCACTCGTACCTGGAAAGGTTTGAAAGCCATGACCATAACCAGCAGTGGGTGAATAAATTCGCATCGAATCAGCAGCACCTACCGCTACAGTGGGGGCTCCCGCAAGTTGAGCACCGCCACGCATGGTGGATCCCGTACCCATATTTAAAGAGTTGGTGGATCCGCGTTCGCATCCAATGCTTGAAGTGACGGAGTAACTACTCATTCCAATATCACTTCCGTTGCTCAATAACGAACCAGGGTTCATTTCATAACGACCACCCTTTTGTACAGCATGCTGGGGAACACCAGGCGCACCTACTGTTCCACCCGCTCCCGATGTACTAGGAAAATAAGAAGGAGGATCCATGGGAGCAACCGCCAATTGGTATCCTCCACGTTTACGCTGTGAGCGACGCGCATTTCTTCGACCGCCACTCATACCGGGCATTCCACTGGCACTATGACCAGAGATGTGTCCAGGACGAACAAATGATGTATCTGCGCAGTCTTTGCCCACACCGGTATAGGCTGTATTCTCAAGATAACCGGCAGATACAAATTTAGAAGGATCAAGTGACCAGCCACCGCCTTCAGTACGACGATTTCGACTGCGTCGTTGACGTGTTGATTTTCTACGAGTTCGACGTGCCATTCTATTCTAGACTATGGATAATTATGCTGAATGAAGATGATGGAAAAATCCAGCCGTGGCTACAGGAGTATTGTCAGGAAGAATACGCACAATTTGATATTTTTTAAAGTTATCGTTCCATGTAACCTCTACAGGCAGTCCTTCAATCTTATCCGCAAATCGTTTACGAAGTTCCAATGATAGTTGAAGGGTTCCAATGGAAGCAAATCCAAGAGGCGTTTGTTCTTGAGATAATAGTGAATAAGTATCGGGTAGAACAGACTTGGTGTAAGGAGTACAGTATGCACATAAGGTTGATACAATCTCATGATTTCGTTTGAGTTGAGGAGCAACAAATTCTACCTGTGGATGGTCAGGCACAGTCACCGTATCTTTCCAATACCAGCGAGGTTGACGACAGTGATCCGGCTGGATGATCCAATAAATGGCTGAATTGTAATGAAGACTCCAATCTTTAAGAGCAATAGGCTGTACAATTTGGGGTTGAAAAGCAAGAAGGGGCTGATCAGCAGGGAGAGAAGACCAGAACTCACTAAGGCTCTTCCAGCGTTCTGAAAAGACCTTATTTGACCACAAATCTTTACCTTCCCAGATAGCAAGATCCTCAATTTGAAGAACAGATTCGCCTGATAGGATATTAGCCAAACAGACAGTGGGGCCATATTGGCAGAATGTGGGAGGAAGCATCCATCGAAAAGTCATACCTTCTTGACGCTCAGGATACCAGATACAAGGGGCAAATCCATCCATAAAAATGAGATATCCAACAGGACGCTTATCAAACTTGGGCCAAAGCCAAACCGTTCCAGATGAAAAAGTAGGCTTTGCGCGGTGGAAAGGCATATGGATTTCAACGCGTTCACGCAAAAATGGAAACTTTTGGAACAGAGATTCAATGGCCGAGATATGATCATTATCTAGGCGACGGAATCGTGGAACCTTCTGCTTCTCAAAGCGCGGGGTAGTGCTATTAATGGATCGACTCATGTCTATCTATTTTACACCGATATGCTTTAGGTTCTGCGTTTGTTACGCTTCGTCCCTTTTTTATGTCGGTTACGCACATGACGAGTACCGCCACTTTTACCCAGTCGTCTCATAATTTCATTCTTATGAGCATTGGTTAATTGGAGTCCATTTGTAAAGGTATTCAAATCATTTTTTGTATTAATTGCATTTTCAATACCATTGATTTGAGTCATTGCACGAGCAATCATATCCTCATTAGAAAGTACAGGTGTAATGCGATACCATGTAGAATAGAATTCACCATCATCTCGAAATCCCACAGTTTTCATTTCAGGTGAATCATAAAAAGTACCTCCTCCCAATAAAATGTATTCACATTCAGAAGCATACTCTTTTAGTTTTGACAAAAATCCCCTCTCATTCGCATATCGATTAACGTCTAATACAGGAACATTCATTACATGAATCATGAATAAATTGCCTGTATTTTTTGAGAACTCTTTCTTGGCAATACGAAGTGAACTAGTGGTGGACCACCATGTATTATCACGAATGGTATCATCGTCTTCACCCGTATGACCACGATATAATGTAATTGTAGTAGGAGGTTGGGATTGAACCAATTCTTTAATTTTCAAATCACACTCGGAGGAACGTTGCTGGTCTGTTACCCAGTTAATGATACATGTATCTACATCAGTTAATTGTGTAGCCATGCTGATTAAAATGAAGAGAAACTGTTATCATGAAACGTATCATTCGCAAAAATTCCTGGCATAAATTCACCACCTCCTTGTATGATTTCCGTTTGAAACTTCTGAGAATTGTCGCCGGATACTTGAGTATGGTGGCTTGCCACGCCCGATTGTACTGCGAGCGAAGTGTGATCATTGAGGGGTGTAGGCCGGAAGGCACGTTCTGGATGGCGCAAGTTTTCGGGAATATCGGAACTCTCTTGATTCTCATGGTAGGGATCGGTTGCCTGGGGATCGGCATAGACAACCGTTTCACCGGACGGAGGGGCTTGACTGGGGGCATTGGGACCGGAAGAAGCAATCACTTGGGGTGGATACACAGGGGCTTGACGAATTTCAATAGAAGCGGGAGCGGGAATCGATGGAGAAGAGAACTGTTCAGGAGGAGAAAGTACAACGGTATCGCCATCATCAAAAATCTTGTCACGAATAAAAAAGTAGACAACAAAACCAACAATCAAAATCCCAGCAAGGTAAAGGTATGAGTTCATTCTTTTTGGTCTCGTGAAAATCATATTCCGCTTTCTTCATCATTTGTTATGAGACCGAAGGCATAAAATTGATGCCATAATGCTCTCTGGTAAAGATACTACATCCACGATGACTTCTCTTTCCACTGTAGTACTTTCTACAAAAGGAGAGGTTCGCAAGGCGAACTTAACGCTTACATCCGATGGCACACTGACGATCGAAAACATTCAAAAATATCTTAAAAAAAAAGAATTACCTGAACAACTATGTTATTATGAGCATGACCATAAACTTATCTTCTTATTTGGATATTCTAAGGGAAAGAAGGGAACGGAAAATAAGACCGAACTTCCAGAGCCACATTCAGGCATAACCATGTTTGGAGATGCATTAGTAGTTGTATCGCTTGGTTCACAATGGTCACAACCAATACCATTTACAACCGATCAGTGGGCAAACTTTATTCAAGAAGCAGGGGAAGAAGAGGAAGAAGAGGAAGAAGAAGAGGATGCTGACGAGGATGTAGAGGATGTGATATCCGAAGACGACGCAACATCCGTTAAGGATGATTTTGAGGAGAGTGATTCAGAAAAGGATTTGTTACCGGATAAAGAAGAGGATGTGGAGGAGGATGTTCCTGTTGTTGTAAAACGACGTCGTGCCCCAGTATTCGCAAAAGTAGATACCAGTGCGTTGAAAGAAGAAATCTCAATTGATTCTGAGGCTGAATCTCAACCACTTCGTACACAATGTTTGAAAGCATTGTCCTTTCTAGATGATTTCTTTCCTCAAGAGGAGATTCGCTCACTAGAGAAGGGTATATTTGAAGCAGCATTTCAGTATTCACAAAAACAATATATTCCACGTAATTGGAAAACACCCGCGTTCCGAGAAGTCTATCGTCAGATTCTTCGAAGTATTTTGAGTAATCTTCATCCACAAAGTCCTGTACAAAACACACGTCTTCTGACACGTGTTAAAGAAGGAGAATTTACATTGTATGAAATTCCATTTATGTCATCGTATGAAATGTTTCCAGAGAAATGGTTCGCGCTCAAGGATAAGTTGCTTCAGCGTGAGCAAAAGATTTTGGAAGGAAACAAGAGTCGTGCGACGGATCAATTCAAATGTCGTCGTTGTCAGAAGAGAGAGTGTACGTATTATGAACTTCAAACACGTTCCGCAGATGAGCCCATGACCATCTTTATTACCTGTTTGAATTGTGGAAAAGAGTGGCGTCAAGGAGGTTAAGGATAATGGCACAATCTTCGTTCCTTATTTTTTTCCTCTTTTTCACAATCATCCATTATCATCCTAAAAAAATCTTCATCTTTTTTATCTTCAATATACGATGATAAAGAATGAGAAGAGCCCCCTTCAAAGTAGGGATTATAATCAAATGAATCAATATCATTCATATCAAGTGTAATCATTGGATTTGCTGGAACATATGATTCTTGTAAACATCGAATCAATTGTGAACGATATGTAGCACCGTCTAGTGTTCCAAAATTCGGAAGATTAAGTTGAATTTCATAGGGAATGGTGCGTAATGAGTAAATGTAGTTTCGAATGAGATGATTTTCTACACGACCGAGTCCTGCCTCCATCATACAATTATAAAATAGATATTTTCGATTAGGAAAAAGCCATTGAATGGGTTGTGAAAAACGTCGATAAATATCCACCTGACCAGGATGAGCCGATAAATAATGCACTTTTTTTAAATTTGGAAAACGTGTGGGTGTAAGTACATTATTTATACCATCACGACTACAATGAATCAACGCAACCGTATGAATATCTGGAAAAGAACGAGTAGGGCATAATTTTTCTGCTCCAATTCGATATAGACACATTGATTTCGTTTGTTGAAAATAAGAACGAAAAATAGTTGATGTTAGCATATTAGAATATTAATATTGAAGTCTCTTTAGATTTGATCGATTTTTAATTGAACACCAAATACACGTTGAAGAACTGATTGTTGTGCGGGTGTAGGAAGAGACTTATGCGATTCAATGTCTTTAAAGGTATGTTTAGAGAAGGCGCATTTTTGGTCTGCTTTTTCTTGAGAGAGACCTAATTCGATACGCTTTCGAATCAATGCCTGAATAGATTCGGAATGTACACGTTTTTTAGGAGGACAATAATCTTCATTTTGTTCTAGTTTTGCAAGACGAATTGCCTCTCCTTGATTTGTATTGCGCGCCATAGAGGTAGTCTGTCCCTTTGTCTGGGCATCTTTTGTGGAAGGGCGCTTCTTTAATGTTACGGTTGTCCAATCTTGATGATCCATGTTTAACTTTTTATTATAAGTTCATTTTCATCAAATTTTAAAATCGCAGTTCAAAATAAGAATGCCTCTTGAACTAAAAAATATACCTATTTCAATTTCCATCTTACATGAGCAAGAATATTATAATTTATGTAAAATGTTTCGAATAAATCGAACAGGTAAGCGAAGAGCATTTACGGACATACGTAGTCAACGTTCTCGTCTTGTTCCATTATTACACTTGTAGAAGATCCGCCAAACGCCAGTATTCAAAGGTTCCATTTGGTAAAGGGCGTTTAATAATATACGGCAATCGTTTTTGTTCAAGTTCCAAACGAGCAATGTCGCGTACATCCGTAATATGTGGTGGAACTACAATGAAAGGTACTGAACCCTTACTAATTTGGTTGGCACGAAGACCAATGATTTTTGTGCGTTCAAAATTCGTTAGAAACGGATAGGTTCGATGATTATTATCTGCTTTGGTTCCACCTGGAGGAACCACTTGGAGAGGAATTTTTGGAACAACCTGTTCAATATAATCCAATAAACACTCGGGATGCTGTTGATATAGCTTCTTTAATTCAGGTTTCATTTCTGTTTTCATTTCAACCTCATCTTCGATCACCGCGTCCAAATCGTTCTCGAATTCATCCTCCGCCCATTCTTGTTCATATTCACCTTCAAAGTCAGCAAGATCGTCTGCCATGGTTGTCTCTATTGGGAGATGGTTTAAATGATCAATTTTATATCCGAGCATTAAATAAATGGACATTGTCCTGACGCATGTAGATTTTGAATGCGAGAAATGGCGTAACGCATATGAATATGTGTTACAAACTGAATATAAACCAGAGTTACATACAAATGACTCTGCCACAAGAACACGATTTATTAATCATGGAGAATTACGTTACGTATTACGGTCGATTGCGAAAAATATGCCGTGGATACGTAATGTGTATCTCGTGATTGATGACTTTATGGAATGCCCGGATGGATTATCCGATCTCGTAATCATTGTGCGTCATTCCAAATTGTATGGTGATCTCGCATCAGAATGCCTTCCCACATTCAATTCACAATCCATTGAAACCTTGTTACATCGGATTGACGGAATTAGCGATCCATTTTTATATTTCAATGATGATATGTTTGTAGGTCAACCGATTCATCCAGCCGACCTGATTCATGATTCTAAACTTGCGGTTTTTGCAACGAATATAAAAAGCAAAAGAGGAATTCCCAAAGTAACCGAAAATGGGTTTCGTTGCGCATGGAAGAACGTAAATCGTATATTGGATTACGAATTTGGTTATATGATTCGAAATAAACTTCATCATTCTCCTTATGTGATCTCTCCTCGATTAATGGATCAGATCTGGATCATATTCCGTGATCAAATGAACTCGACCGTTCGATCCAAATTTAGATCGATCACGGATGTCAATGTTAGCCCAGCCCTTCATCCCTATTTTGCGATCCATACCGATCAAGGTTTCATTTCTGATCAGATCCGATCCGAAACGATCTATCTATTTTTGGCAGATCAAGAGGGAACTCGATCCAAATTGGAAGAACTCTCAAAAAACCTTCCTCACTTTTTCTGTTTGGAAGATGAAGACGGTGAGATAGAATCGGACCATATGCTTCGTGAGTTTCTACAACAAACATTTCCCGATCCATGCCGATATGAACGATTATAAAATTGACGTCTGGTCAGCATAAAGATTCTAGTAGATTTAAACTCCAGAGAATGACCGACGCAACACCGCAAGAAATCACCGTAAAGGTGTATGATACCTTTGATGAAATGAACTTGAATGATGAACTTGTTCGTGGCATTTACAATTATGGCTTTGAACAGCCTTCCAAGATTCAACAACTTGCGATTGTACCCATGAGTCAACGAAATGACATTCTTGCACAATCTCAATCGGGTACCGGTAAAACGGGTGCTTTTACCATTGGAGCCTTGTCTACTGTAGACAGTACTCTTAAAGCCCCACAGGTACTTGTGATTTGTCCGACTCGTGAGTTATCGCAACAGACAGAGCGTGTTGCACAAGCAATTGGTTCCTATATGAACTTGAAGGTTCTCTCGGCAACGGGTGGAAATCAGATTCGTGCGGATGTGTCCGCCTTGAAATCGGGTGCTCAATTCATTGTGGGCACACCTGGTCGAGTATTTGACCTAATTTGCCGTGGCGAATTGAGTGTAGAACATATTCAGTATGTGATTCTGGATGAGGCAGACCAGATGTTGGAGGATTTGTTTGCGGATCAGATTCGTTCCATTTTGAACAGCAAGTTTCCCAGTTCGACTCGCTTGGCACTCTTTAGTGCTACGATGCCGAAGAATGTGTTGGAGATTGCGGAGAATTACCTAAACAATCCCGTTCGTATCTTGCTCCCGCCAGATGAAGTAACACTAGAGGGTATCAAGCAGTACTATGTTCAGTTGGACCGTGAGGACTGGAAGTTGCCAGTTCTATTGGACTTGTATCAGCAGATTACAGTCAATCAGGCTCTCATCTATGTGAACAAGCGTCAAAAGGCAGAGTGGTTGGCAAAGCAATTGTCATCACATGGATTTACGCTAGAGTTCATTCATGGTGAGATGGAGGTAGCGGAACGTAAGAAGCGCATGGAGGATTTCCGTTCGGGTATGACTCGTGTACTCATTAGCACGGACTTGTTGGCTCGTGGCATTGATGTTCAGCAGGTATCCTTGGTTATCAACTATGAAATGCCGATTCAGCGTGAGAATTATGTTCATCGTATTGGTCGTTCGGGTCGTTATGGCAAGAAGGGAAGTGCCATCAACTTGATTTGCGGAGATGAGATGAACGCAGTCAAGGAAATCGAGACACATTATTCGACAACCATTATGGAATTGCCTGAGGATTTGAGTGTATTGAGTGTTGTATAATGAGTTAGAATTATATAAAAATAAAAATAGAATGCGATATCGCTATTTTTATTTTTACAAGCGAATTATTCAGCAGAAGATTCGCGAATGTCGTGGCGACATGTGGGGCAAGTAACATGGCTTTGAAACCAAGTGTCAATACACTCTTGATGAAATCGATGAATACAATGGCTAATAATACGAACAGATTGACCATCTTCCATAGTATCTTGACAAATCGCACATGTTTCATTCGGTTGAGGATTAATAGTAGTAAGAACAGTTGCAGATTGAATTTGTTCTTCAGTTGGTCGAACAGGAACTCGATCATCCAGAAAATTAGTAAGTGATACATTAAATGCGGGATTAGCAACAGTTGATCCTACAAGAAGTTCCCCTAGAAAGGACATGATTGGATCTGAAGATGTGGCGCTAGAAAGATTAGAGTTAAGACGAGAACTAGTAGAAATACCTGTATTACGTAGTGAATTACGCGTAGTAGAGAGAGAAGGTACACCATATAGATTGCTAAAATAGTGATCGCTAGGTTGTTGACGAGAATCTAGAAAAGTAGGAAGAATCGCAGGAATCGTATGTGAGACACGAGAAGAATTTTGAGGAGCAACTGAACCAGCGGATGGCTGTGTATCGGATGTACGACGATTTCGCTCATATTCACTCAGATGGGTATCATATGGATTTTGGCGTGCTACACTAATAATGTAGTTTAATACATCACTCACATTTCTAAATCGGCTTGGTTGATAAAGCAAATCAGGAAAGTGTTCATGGAGTTCGTTTAGTAGGGAAATAGAATAGGGACGTGCCATGTTTTGTTCTGATGTGTTGTCGATGACTTAAGCCCTGAACGCGTTCAATTTTTTAGAATGGATGCTACACAGCCAGTATGTCCACCGCCGCAAATTGATAAGGATCCTATGATGAAAGGCGTGGTGGGAATTCAAAATATGGGAAATACATGCTATTGTAATTCAACTGTTCAACTTTTACGTGCCTGTTCAGAGTGGGATATCTTTTGTCTTACCTCACCATTTTCTGAACAATTAGCTAACATTCCTGATACAGATTCTAATAAGAAAATTTTGTTAGCATATCAGGATATTTTAAAATCACTCTGGTCCGCATATAAACCGGCATATGTTCGCCCACTTGGATTCATTTCAGAAGTATGTAAGGCAGTTAAAGGTACAGTGTATGAATCATTTGGAATTCCTGTGCCAAATGATAGTCATGAATATTTAGTGTATTTATTGGATCATTTTCATGAAGCACTCAAAACTACGAGTGAATATCAAGAACAGGCAATTCCGAATGATTCAAATCCAACAAAACGTATGCAAATTATGGCAAGAAATGGATGGAATCGTTACTTATCAAAAAATACGAGCAAGGTAGTCGAGTGTTTTTTTGGAATGATACGAAAGACAATACAATGTACGAATTGTAATAATAATACATATCAATGGGAAGTATTCAATTCATTAAAGGTACCGTGTGAGGGAGAGACATTTCTAGAGTGGATTCGTCGAGAAGTAAATGAACAATCTGAAATTGAACAATATGCGTGTGATAATTGTAAGGGCCGATATAATGCGAAGATACAAACCCATTTATGGCGACTTCCCAATAATCTGTTTGTTACTCTTCGTCGATTTAATTACGATGGGCGGAAAAATATGACCCCATGCCCATATCAGGGTGATAAGATATCATTTCAAGAATTCTTTGCTCCTGAAGCAGAAGACGCAAATCAATCATGGTTATATGAATTACGTGGTGTATCCGATCATCACGGCTCACATATGGGTGGTCATTATACTGCTCAATTTAAACACCCTATTTCTCAAAAATGGTGGTTAATGGATGATGAAAAGGCATATGCGATAGATAATCCAAAATTTTCATCATCCAATTACATTTTCTTTTTCAAGAAAACTACTTAATAAATGCTAGCGGCAGAGTCGGCTAGATTATCACCTTTCGGATCCATCACATTATGTTCAAATCCTTCTGGGCCATTATGATTAATATATGTAGTATTTACACGCCCCATAAAACCCGACTCGCCACATACACGATAGTGGACGTGTGATTCGAGTTTGCCCATAAAGGGTACTTTATATGGTTGAGGTTCTCGTACCTTAAGAATCGCAATGCCATCCGCATTTGCAGTCGTTACACCCGCATTGTCAAACTTTTGATAGGCCTCCATAGCGGAATGTAAATCCTTGAGACTTTCACTCGCAGGTTCCGATGCCCAGTAGATAACTTTGGCATGAGCCGGTACAATTACCTTTACATCTTTGGTAGCTCCCGGAGGTTCACGATTCTGTAATACAGAACACGGTGCTACCATGGGTCCCAAAAAGGGTAAATAGGAGTCACGAAAAAACATAACCGATACTGCAGCAATTCCGACAAGAATATATAATACATGCGCAAAGGTTTTTCCAAATAGTGTTTCAAGAGCATTCACATCAAATACAGCGATGAATAACCAATTGAGCGCACTCGCAACACGAAGTCCCATGGAAATAAGAAATAAAAGATGTTTCATATATTCGGGAGTCCACCCACTATCAAAACGATCCGTAAACGACATTTCTCTATTGAAGACAAATAAATCTCGCAAGAAGAAGTAAGATGGCGATGAATCTTGTTAAAACGCCAGAAGAACGATTAATTGATGAAATACAAGAATGGAATCGACTTTCATGTTCAAAAGATCCAATTCCTAAAACATTTAGTGATATTGGAACTTGGATCAATACGGTTGGTGGATGTTTGAAAGCAAGTCCATCAAGTATGGACAAAATTGGTCCAGATCGATATACAAATGGATATGTGTTGCGAGAGTATTTTGGACCATTACGTGGAGGTCAGTTAATGGACGCATTAGGCTCAAATAATGATTGTTTGATTCATTCTTTCTTGATATGTACGTATCCAGTTTTTAGAACATATGACGAATCAATTCGTAGTAAAATGGCACGATATTTTCGAAGATTTGTTGTGGCAAAACTTCCAAACATGACGGAAGATAGTCAAAATCGATTAAACTCATTTCGTTTTTTAACAACGGATGAGTTGGAATTGATGTCGATGTATTTTAATGTACCATTCATTATTGTATCGGGGGCAGTACATCCTGTAGATCGCCTATTTGATATTCATCCGAATGATCAAAGTCCATTCTGGAAAGATAAAGAAGAAAGTGCCGATATAATTTATTATGTAATACATGGTTCGGGTATTCATTTTACACCGGTAGCGTTTAATCAGCCAAATCGTGATAAATATAATTTTGTTGGACAGACCCATAGTGTATTAAAAGGGATTCGTTCCAAATTGGCGAAAGAAAGAGAAGCGGATATGGCAGTGGATCAGCAACGAATTCGTAAGACAATGGAGTTGTTACATCGTTTTATGAATGAAACATCAGAGATTCAACAAATCAAACAACAAATCGATGCGCAAACAACTCCAGGAGGTAAAACTGAAATTATTAATAAACATGCGGTTCATTTGAGTAATCTTATTCGTCAACGCATTGATCAGCTCGATTCAATGAATTATCGAAAAGATTATGGATATCAACATATTATGAATTTGATTCAATCACTGTCAGGTGGAGCAAATAATGCGACATCCGTTAAAGAAGAACAGATGACACAAACTAAATTTGTTCCAGAGGATATGGAATTGGCTGCTGCCATCGAGGCATCGAAGAAGGCATTCGAGGAAGAAGAGGCGAAACGAATCGGCCAAACACCTGATCCAGAAATACAAGAACGAGCGGATATAGAAAAAGCAGTGCTAGAAAGTCTTGAAACAGCTTCAGTAAATACACAACGTAAACCGCAAATCAGCAATACAAAATTATCTGCAAATAATGTACTTCGTAGAATGAGCAATATTACTGCTACAATTTCTGGTAACGCAACTCAATATGAGGTGACAGTGTATAAAGCATCTAATTCAGTAAATACGCCATCAATTGTAGTAAAAGGTGGAAAGCGCAAAACACATAAAAAAGCGAACAAGAAAAATAGAAAAACAAAGAGACACATAAAGAAATGAATCGTGTAATAGGAAAGATGACGGAATATCCCAAAATGCTGGATAACGCACTACTTCAAAAGCACGGTGTCACTCTCTATGGTAGCGACGTAGACATGTACGACATCATCAACGATTTTCTAGAAGACAATCGTAGTGAACAAGCATTCTACGTAGTAGATCTAGGTGAGATTGTTCACGCAGTGAATCAATGGAAATCACTTCTTCCTATGGTCACTCCCTATTATGCGATTAAATGTAATCCAAATCCAGTTATGTTAGAAGCATTGGCATCGATGGGGGTAAATTTTGACTGTGCGAGCGAAGCTGAGATCAAAACGGTGATTGAGATTACGCAAGATCCAACACGTATTATTTTTGCAAACCCTTGTAAAATGTCTTCACAGATTCGCTATGCGCGTGCGAACGATGTAGATTGTATGACATTCGATTCAGAGGAAGAGCTATATAAGGTCAAATTGTTTCATCCTTATGCGAAGTTGATTTTACGTCTTGCGGTAGATGATAGTAAGAGTGTATGTAAATTCAATAAAAAGTTTGGATGTCGTATTGAGCAAGTTCAAGATTTGCTTGTGATTGCGAAAACATTAAAGCTGAATGTAATGGGATTCAGTTTTCATGTAGGAAGCAATTGTTCATCCGAAGAAACATATTATGAAGCTCTAAAAACGGTTCGAGACGCAGTTGATATTGCGGCAAAACTTGATATTTCTATTCATATGGTGGACATTGGTGGTGGATTTCGAGGGGTAGATGGTCCAGGTGTAAAATTTGTAGATATCGCAGAAAAGATCAATGAAGGAATCGAAGCATTTTTCCCAGATCGTGAAGAAAAAGAGATCGAATTCATGGCGGAGCCTGGACGCTATTTTGCGCAACGTACCCATACACTGGTGATGAATGTGATCGGTAAAAAGATCATTATGGAAAATGATGAAAAAACGATCGTGTATTACTTGAATGATGGCATCTATGGTTCATTTAATTGTATTATGTTTGATCATGAGCGCCCAACCATTTTACCGTTTAATGAGAGAAATGAAAAACAGTTTCGAAGCCGGCTATTTGGACCAACGTGTGATTCAATTGATATGATTTCAGAGGATGTGATGTTGCCAGAATTAGCAACGGGTGAGTGGGTTTACTCTGAAAACATGGGAGCGTATACTGTTGCAGCCGGTTCGAACTTTAATGGATTTCGAACCAATCTGTTTCGATACATTTTGAGATCCTAAAGATAAATATAATGGATGCGTATAGCATGACCACAATATCGGTTGAAGATTATAAGAAAAAAACAAAAGAAATTCACGAATATTTAGATATATGGATCGGATTTTATTATAATCAAACATATTATTGTGGTTGGTTCTGGACAAATGTAGCTACACCCATTAGTTTGGCGCTTACTATTTTAACGGCAATTAATGCGGCACAATCTTCTACCAAGACATTTATTCCTGATGAAATTTATACCATACTAAGTTTTACAACGATGATTTTAACTACACTCAATTCTTATTTTCGTCCAAATGTTCGAAGCATTGATGCCAATGGGCGATTAGTAAAATGGATTGGATTTGGTCATCAGCTAGAACATCTTACATTTGATGTTATGCCAGAAGGCAAAGAGAAATTCGAGAAATACCAGACATTATTAAAGGAAATGGATGGATTTGTGTGTATTCAGGCAGCACAAGAACGTAATTTTATTACAGATTGGTGGCATTCTTTAATGAGATGGAAAAATGGTGAAACAAGCGAATTATGGTTATCATGGGGTCAAAAAATAAGCGAAACAACGAAATGTGATAAATGTAGTAAAGGAGCCAGTACATCATGTATTGAACTAGGGATACTAGGAAATCAAGTAATTACAAATACATCCCATGAGGAACCGGATCCGAGTCCTCCTTCTTCTTAATGAACAACGGTACATGCTCTTTCTTAACAATGAATGGAAGAGAGAAGTCCTTGATATGGAAGGGAAGGTCTGGCGAGTTATACATGCGAAGCATATTGATTTTTTGTGTCATTTGTTCGATGCTGCGTTTGAGTTCACGCACACCCTTCTCCTCTTTGGCGTAATCTTCGATGACCTTGGTAAGGATTTCCTTGGAAATCGCCACCTTTTCTTGTAGATTCACTTCTTTCAACGCAGTGGGAAGCAAATATTGTTCCGCAATCACTGTCTTTTGTTTGAGGTCGTAACCCTTCAAATCAATGACAAGCATACGATCCAGAAGAACTTTGTCGATTTTAGTAATATCATTCGCACTGAATACAAACATCACCTTGCTCAAATCAATAGGAACACCTGATAGGTATTTATCTTCGAAATCTCCGTTCTGAACAGGGTCCGTCAAGTGAATTAGCAAGTTCATGACTTCCTCGCCCTTTGGTGTCTGTGAAATCTTATCAACTTCATCAAACATGAGGACAGTGCTCATTGACTTCGAAGCAACAAGGGAGTTGACAATTTTGCCGCAGTGAGATGATTCATAAACCATCTGGTGACCAGTATAGGTACTCGCATCTGAATCGCCACCAAGTGAGATAAACTGGAAGGGCCATCCAAGCGCTTTGGCAATTCCATTCTTAATAAGCGTGGTTTTACCAATACCAGGGGGTCCAATCAAGAGAAGACATAAACCTCGGCTGTTTGGATTCGCAATTTTGCTGGCGATAAATTGCATGATTTGGAGTTTGGATTCATCTTGACCATACACCGATTCATCCAGATATTTCTTTGCAGTTTTCATGAACTCACCACACTTTTCAGGTCCATCTTCGATCTTAACAGGAATATCCTTGTAAATTCCGAAAGGGATGCTAGTCACTTTTTCTAGCCAAGCACGCATTTTAAAGTACTCATTGCTGGATGCTTCCAGACCCTGAAGACTGTTGTATTTCGCAAGGATATTTGCTTGAATTTCTTTGGGAACTTTCATGGTAAGAATATTGAGCATAAGATTGAAACCAGTATTGGTAGCAACAGGACGATTTTCTAATGCAGCAATCAGTTCCTTCTGTTTATCATCCGCCATGGCCTTGAATTGGTCAATTTGTGAATCAATGCTGTTCTCCTCCACAGGTGTTGTTAGGAGTTTTACAAAATTCTTGACTCGTTCTGGTTCTTTCTTCATGTTATGACGTTTGGGAACCATAGGATCATCACCATTATTGCGCCCAATCATAATTTGATACGTAATACCACCTTCATCCTCATCCTCATCGTATTCTTCTTCGTCTTCTTCATCCTCTTCCTCTTCCTCTTCCTCATCTGTTTCCTCTGTTTCTTCCGTTTCTTCAGTATCTTCTTCCTCTTCTTCTGTCTCTTCAATATCAACCTCTTCGATTTCTTCAGACTCTTCCTCTTCTATCACAATACGTGGTGTTTTATGTGATGCTTTACGCGGAGGAGTAGGAGGAGTAGGAGTAGGCACCACTTTGCGTTTGACTGCCGGATAATGAATAGGGCTCTCTTCGTCCTGTTTCTTTGCGGCAGCTTTTTCTTCGTCTTTTTTCAAGATTTTGTCGATTTTCTTACGTGCTACTTTTGCTGCTTTTCGAACAGGACGGGGCTCATACTCTTCGTCATCTGACTCGTTCTCGTAGTCAATCAGATCACGAATATTACCATGGCTATCTACGCTACTATCACTGTCATTTCCATCAGAATCATCTTGTTTTCCACGTTTGGTCAGTCGTTTACGAGCCTCTTTCTTGGATTTGTCTCCGCGTGACATTCTATTAAACATATTCGTTTTTGACATGGTGTAAATTACGTGCGGTGTAGCTTACATCATATCAGACACTGAACATCAATTTTTATCAATGTTTACGGGTAACAGATCGGATCATACGTGATAACATGCGATCCAAATAAGATGGTGTTTTCTTTACACGTGTTTTTGCGTCCTTTAATAAAAAACGCACGCGTTTTGTGGTGCGACGATATACATTTTTGATTGCTTTTTTGGTTTTAGGGACAACCGTACCTATACTTTTTTTCTTTAGCTTATGTGCCATATTCTATTTAGTTAGAATTTTTGAATTCCTTCATAAATATCAAGAAAGGTAAAGCGTGCTTTATTGCTTAGACCTACTGCATCTGGGTGACGTACTGTGAGCGGATGAATACGTGTTGCGATTTCTTCTTTTAACGTGGTACGAATCGTGTTGATTTTGTTTTCTGTGTCATCATCGTCTGAGTTCACGTCTGACCAAATGGCTTTTGTAATTTTCATTAAACAATCAGCAAATTCTTCATTAAGTTTAATCGAATCTGAACGAACACGATTCGCCTCTACCTGACTAATAATTTTATTGATACTTTTCATAAAGGTTTCCGTATCAATTACATCATGTTTGATTAGCTCAGCCAGAAATTGGGAATAGCCACGACGGTATTTTTTCTCCACATTTCGTTTACATAGTTCGTTATATGTTTCAGATGTGTTATCTTCTGAAACTTCATCAAAGATTTCCATGTATTGTGTATAAAGATTTGCCATCTCGGTAAGGAGAACAGGGTAACGAATACTTAGTTCACTAAGAAGTTTGGCATACAACGGGCAGAATACTTCCTCACTTGCCGCCTTTTCAAAGACTAATTTCATAAAGCATTTGATCATCTCAGTTTGGCCACTGTCAATAATAAGAATGATAAACTCCTTGATTTCATTGTAATTGGGTTGACTAAATTTGTTGAGCTTTCCGAGAATGATTGTATTAAGAATGGTATCCTCAACTTTTTCAGATGATTTTTTAAATTTACTGACATATTTCGGATGAGGATGACGAAATCCATCCGCACTTTCTTGCCATGAATGATGCTTGGGTTGTGAATGATGGGATGAAGACGTTGTGGTAGATGGAGTAAGAGGGATACTAGAAACGGTTGTATTATTTGTTATGTTTACAGCGGGAGTATCTTGACGATTGCGAAAGGCAACATCACGGCCAGAATAGGAACGATGATTAGAGTGATAATTTCCACCTTGACGTGAAGGTTGAGAATTGGATGAACGACTACCTCCATTTCCACGCCAGTCCACGGTTTTCCAACCATTATGCTCCGCGCCAGCAGCAATGGAATGATGAATGGATTCGATAAGAGCATGGATAGAGGGAGAAACAACAGGTTCCCGGAGAGTCTTTCGAAGGGAAAAGATATGCTGTATATCTTGAACAGTCGACGTCATAGTTGGAGACGCTATGTGGTAAGGTTGATGGCATGTTTAAGCTAGCAAATGACATCAATTTTATAGTGTATCGTGTTTATTCAATGTGTTAAAAAATAAGATGAGCGGGCAAGATGAATGATGGAATGATTGATGCGATTTTGGATACGGATCGATTTGCGGAATGGATCGGTCTTCAAACCGCAGTGTCCCGAATCAATCTCAAGAGTCAACTTCATGACTGGAGATCAAACGACGAAGAATTAATGACATTGCGAATGAAATTCAAACGATTCAAAGATGCTATGGAAAAAGATCCAACTTTCTTCTCAAAAGCACATGGTCTATTTAAAGAAATCGCTGAAGTGGAAAATACCTTAAATACATTAATGAAACAAGATTCAAAATTGGAACAGGAATCATATAACGAAATTCTGTTTTTCAAGCCGATGTTACAACCTTTGAATTTTATTCCATTTGTACTTTCGTTTTGGTCCGCGATTCGTGTGTATATCCTACCAGGGTTATCCCTTCTTCTTCCCTTACTCTCCTTAATTGCTCCATATATCATTCTTCGATTCTTCTTTAAAATTCCAATGAATTTCACCAATTATATGAATATTTTACAAGCCATGTTATCTGGTAATTTCCAGGCGATTGTCGATCCAAGTGCAAAACAGTCAATCAGTCGTTCCGTTTCACCAGGTAACTTTTTGAAACAGTTTGGTGTAGTTCTTATTACGTTTATTCAAGGAATCATACAACCTTATTGGACTTATAAGCATTTACATTCTATCGATACCATTGTTCGAGATCATGGTAAGCTTGTTATGCGCTTTCGAGAATTATATGGATCTCTAGAGACACTGTTATCTTCTCATGGATTTACCTTCTTTACCTCTCCTCTTCCGATTATTAATAATGATCGAGATGCGACGGCACGGATCATGCTTGAGTCAAATTATTTCAAGATCGCTTTGAAATATATTGGAAATCTGGAAGTGATCATGTGTCTGGCAAATCAAAAAGAGATCCATCCTGTTCAATGGATCCGATCCAAACAACCGATCTTTCGGATCATCGATACCTTTGACTATCAGGTCCCTGAATCTACACGCAAAACCCTTTCTGCTCAATTTGATAAAAAACGACATGCTCTTCTTACAGGTCCAAATAAAGGCGGTAAATCGACGGTTTTGAGAGCTCTTTCAATCAGTGCATTGTTAGCACATACTTATGGTTGCGCACTGGGTAAATTAACATCTACACCATTCTGTCATATTTATGTATGCTTGAAACCTGATGACTTGCCTGGGTCAAAATCTCGTTTTGAACGCGAGATTGAATTTACAGCAAGTACATTAATACATAATGAACCCACCTTGGTATTTATTGATGAATTGTATCATTCTACTAATCCTCCAGATGCCTTGCGAAGTTGTGATATCTATTGTGCTCAATTATGGAAGAAACCAAATGTAATTAGTGTGATTAGCACTCATTTGTTTGAATTGGTTGAAAAAGCGGATGAATCCATTCAGCGAATTTGTTGTCCTGCCACAATTGATAAAGATGAACGCATTCGATTTATGTATTCATTAGAAAAAGGAATTTGTAAAGTGAGTAGTGTCGATACATTGTTGAGAAAGAATGGACTTCTTCTCTAATGCGCCCGAATAGAAACTAGAAAATCTATTGGACACGACAGAATGCTGAACGATACGCTTACGATTGGTTTGATCCTTGTATTATTGTTTGGTTCCATCGCATTGTATTTATACACCTGTATTCAGCAATCGGAACAAAAGGTTAGTTTGTTGGAGTCAATCTTGTTGGATTTAAAAATGAGTGCTGAAATCAAATCCTATACGGAAGTTCCGATAGAACAACCAAGCGCACAATCCGGTGGAGCAGTAGAGGCATCAAACAATACGGAGGAATATGTTCCATTTGAGGACCAAACAGAGAATGAGGAAAATAAGGATGCGTCATTGAATGAAACGGAGGAGAACGTACCGGCATCAAGTGAAGTATCTGCGGATGAAGTCATTGACATTGATGAATATAAGGGTGTAATTGCGGATGCCGTTGAAGAACAGACAACTAATCCAAATTATGAATTGATGTCACTAAAGGAGCTACAGGCTCTCGCTAAAACGCGAAACATTGTGGGTGTTACTAAGAAAGGTCCATTGATCGAGGCATTGAAGACATCGGATCGTAGTTTTACTGTGAAACCTAGTGGAATGGGCGCAGTGGGGTCGAATTCGTTTTTAGAAACCAGCGCTTCAGTTAGTGATGAATCTCTCTGAATTCATTAGTAGATGGAAGAATATATCACTAACGAATTTACAAAAGATACTTATCCAAATTTATTCACTCATCCTTCATTTGGTACAGAGTATCGTGGAGCACGTGAAGCATCTCTGGGATCAGTTAAAGACAGCTATCCCGCACGAGACAGTCGTTACCCTGCCCGCGCAGCGGCCGTTGAGGATGGTCGTTTGGTAACGGATTATCGCCCTCAATGTTCCAAGAATGTTCGTACTGGTCAGCAATTCTATACAAAGAAATGGATGATCAGTCATGGTTCCGAACTCATGGATGAGTCTCGTCGTCGACAGGTAGAATGGACAGGAGCAGCTCTTCCGATGGCAAATACAATGCCACCACCGGCGGCTGTGGTTCATTCTACTCCGTTTTATTCAGAAGTGAATCCGACAAATCTGTTAGGAGGACTTGGTGTAGAGCGAGCGAACGCCACATGTCCACCGATGTTTGGAGCATTCAGCTACGCACCGACTATTTCAGAAATGCAAAACAATCGCAAGAATATTGCGGTTACCTCACGTGAGGAGGGTGGTCGAAATTCGAAACGTGGTCAATTCTAACTTAAAGGTTTATTATTTAGATTTTCATAGGGATATTCTCTCAAATTAAGGACATGTAATTCAGAATCAGGTAGAATGTTCGTCTTATGAGCGAAAAGTCATGGGTTCAATCCCCATCATGTCCAATCCGATCCATGTAATTGTCTCGGATTACAACAAAAATAATAAGGCAATGGTTGTTCCAATACTCGCAACAAAACCCGCCGCGTAATAATACCAATTTGTTCGACGTTGATAATGGTCTGCGGTGACCAATGTTGTACAGGAAACGTGTACATCTTGCTTGGGGGTTAAGATCACATCTTCTAATGTATCAAACTCTTGTTGTTGCTGTGCTACCATTAGATTTAATGTCTTCATGGTATCATTTAATACTATAACCTGTGCGTAGAGTCGATCAATTTCATCATCTTCCTCCATCTACTCTCGGGATATAAACCATTTTGACCATGAGCAGAAAGAGATGTCCAAGGTACTCGCCTTTGATATTGGTATCAAGAATCTTGCTTTTTGTATTTTGGAAGGAAAACAGGTTAGAGGATTAGAGAATATTAATTTATTGTCACCAGTTGAGCCTGTCGTATGTTCATTGTGTAAATTACGCGCATCGTATCGTGTGAATGATCATGTGTATTGTAAACGTCATATTCCAAAAACACACACCATTCTTCCTGAACTCTCAAAAAAGAAACTTCCTGTTCATAATATCTTGAAAGAACTGGTAAAAACACATCAATGTGAAACAGATGGAAAAACAAAAGAAAAATGTCTGGAAGCATTATCCAAGAAATTCGCATTCGTATTTGAACAGCCAAAACAGGCAAACGCATCACATGTTTCACTAGAGATCATTCATGATGCGCTGAGAGCGTTTGTGTCAGCCTCTTGGCCTCAATTTACAGGATGTACTCATGTTTTATTGGAAAATCAGCCCGCATTTAAGAATCCGCATATGAAATCGGTTCAGGTTCTTCTTTTTGCGACACTAAGAGAACAGTTTTTACAGCATGGAGAAACACCCAAATATCATTTTATTCACGCAAAAAAGAAAGTACAAGACGCAGAAGCAGGAGACGCGGGATATGCGGAACGCAAAAGCAAATCCGAGGAGCGTGTCAAACAATTATTTGAATCAGGCACTGTGATCAATCCGTTATTATATGAGAAATGGAAGAAAGCTACAAAGAAATCGGATATGGCGGATGCTGTGTGTATGGCGGTAGATTTCCCGAGCTAGAAGCAAGATGGATGCCACAACATTTGCAGTAGGTCTTCTTATTTCAGTAGGAGTCATTGGAATAGTAGCATTTGTATGGTATTGCTGTGATCGATTTCAAACGTGTATGGATGATAATCAGCGGGCTCGATAGATGGATAATCAAGAGTATACTTTTTATGCAGTAATGGGAATGTTATTAATTTTTTGTATCATACAGTGTATAACACGTCGATGTGAACATTGATTTCTCATCTTTAAGCAAGATGGACATACAAGATATGATTTCGATGTCCGCTGCATTATTGTATGTCGTTCCCATTATTGGATATATAGTAAATAATAATTATATTCATATTAAGGCATTATTAGGGTTACTTGCGACAACTGGAATTGGAGAATTCATCAAGCATTATATTATTAAGGAAGGAAGTCCTCGACCAAAAGGAGCAAAGGACTGTAATTTATGGTGTAATGATGGAAAACAAGATGGACGACCCGGTATGCCATCAGGACATTCATCACAAGTTACCTTCTTTGCTTCATATTATTACGGTCAGACAAAGAATGAATGGATCCGAGCAGGACTTATTGTATATGCTCTACTGGTGATGTTCTCTCGTTATGAGAAACATTGTCATACTGTTCCACAGATTCTAGCGGGAGCATTACTAGGATTTATTATTAGTCGGTGCGTCATTTAACATACTTAAAAAAGCCGTGAGGAAGAAAGACATATGGTATCCATTGCCGACATGCAAAGTTTCGCAGAGAACATGGGAGGTGATTCCGATATCAAAATCAGCTCAAACATTGGTAATGTCATTGAGCTAGGAGGAGATGATCTTGGAGATAATTTTGGAGCGGACCTATTAACTGCGAGTCGTGTCCCACCTCGTCCGGCAGGATCGAGTCAACCCATCTCTACATTGGAAAAGGTCGATGACATTGGTTTTGGAGCAATGGAACCGATGGAATCGATTTCATTTGATATTCCGGAAGCAAAAGGGGGTTCAAGTCTGCCAGATGTATTTGTAAATAAAGAATCATCCACGTTTTCAAACGGGTTTTCAAATGATCAATCGGCATCAGGTCCTTCAATCAATCTGGCAGCGGCCACTCGTTTGAGCGCAGAGGAGGAACGCAAAAAGAAGATCGATTTGATCAATAAACTCAATCGTTTGGAAGGAAAAGGATACAATTTGACGAAGCGTTTTACGATGGATAATGCTCTGGAGGAAATCCAAGTGGAATTTGACCGTTTGGTAGATGCGAAGAATCTGGAGGCATCCCTACGTTTTCAACGTCAGTGTTTGATGGGTGTAGTAACAGGTGCTGAATTTTTGAATAGTAAATTCAATCCATTTGACTGGGAGTTGGATGGATGGTCAGAGTCCGTTCATGAAAACATTGAAGATTTTGATGAAGTATTTGAGGAACTATATGACAAATACAAAGGACGTGGTAACATGCCACCAGAAGCCAAACTGTTAATGTCACTTGTGGGAAGTGGTTTTATGTTCCACATGAGCAATTCATTTTTCCGCTCCAAGATGGCAAATGCAGATCCTGCTGATATCTTCCGTGCGAATCCGCAATTGGCGAAGCAATTCGCTCAAGCTGCGGCACAACAGGCAGGACCGGGTTTTGGTAATTTTATGGGCGCGGCCATGGGAATGCCACAACAAGTACCTCAACAACAGCAACAGCCTGGTCCATTCTATCAGTCAGCGAATGCTCAGATGCCACCACAGATGCCACAAAACATGGCCGCCATGGCGCCCACACCTGGTCCACGACGTGAGATGAAAGGTCCAACTGGAATGGATGATATTCTGAAGACCTTCCAAGAAGTTCGCTCTGCGGAAGTTGATCAGCCTCCGCCGATGTATCCTCCGCCGGCCTCGTTTAGTAACCAGCCAGCAATGCAAGCGGCTGCTGAGATCTCAAGTGTTCATTCAGGAGACTTTTCAGATGCCGAGAGTGTTCGTACAACGGCTACAAGCGGTCCGAGAGCAGGACGTGGTCGTAGAAAGCCGGTTGTTCCAGCAGGAAATACCATGACACTCAATCTTTAATATAATATTTTTAATCATTTAATAATGTAATATGTTACTTATAATAAGTATCTCATTACATTTTACATATCATTATTTGCCTCGAAGAAGAGTCAGATTTGCGGCATAGATATCGGTATGAAGAACATCATCATCTGAATTTTCTAATGGGGCACGTTCTGTACCCATTGTCTGATAACGTTGTGCTTTGGAAGTTAATCGTTGAAGGATTTCTTTTTCTTCAGGGGTCATTCCTTCACCAGGACTAGGAGTTTCCGAACAGGTAGAACCTTTTGCTCCTCCATTTCCAAAAAGACAAAGAGATGAATTTTCATTAAATAGATATCCAAGTACCAATACAACTGCAACAGTTGCCCAGAAAGATACCATAATACTACGTGTACCCATAAACAATACAGTAAAAATGAGAACACGTCGTACCCATGGATGTTGTAAAAATTGTTCTTGTTTTTTTGTGACTTCCAGACCAATGAAACGTCCTCCAAGATTTAAGAGTAACATCATAATTCCAATAAAATATGGATTGGTGTTAAATACTTGAAGAAATCCTTCAAATGGGCTAACGACCGTAAGGGCCTGTCCTACTGGAACCGGAAGACTCATTCTGATAGATCATGGCTCATTTTAAATGCGCGCGATGTTTCTTACAAATGAGGCAGAGGAGTAAGAAGTGTATTCATATCACTCAAATAAAAGAACACAGCAAGCGCTACCAAGATTCCAATTTGTGGACACCATATGGCGGCAGAAACCGCAAGCAAGACAATGAGAATACGCCACCAAGGGTAGACATATAAATCAATCAGTTTAGTATGATATTCAGTTTCAAATAGAGAACTGTATTGAATGACAATAATGACCGCAAATAGAATAACTAGGGGTTGAACAAATTCGTCCGTAGTGAGCCACGAAAGTTTCATCTCTACTTCTGTAGTGTTAATCCGTAATGGCAACGGTTGTCACTTGATCCGTCGCAATCTTTAGTGGGTATTCACCAAGTACTCGTTCTACAAACCATCGTTTTCCAATCGTTTTCTTCTCACTTACTGTACCTCCACCATCAAACCCTTCTTGGACAGTACGACTTGCTCCCGTAAGGAGTAATAAAAAGGCGAGTGCGGTAAGAAGACCATATACCCACCCCATGGTTTCAAGAACACCGTAAACAATGGCAATTCCAAATATACGACCCAGCAATGAATCCGCAAAGTTAGTATATTCAGAAGGAACTTCAGAAGAATAAGCAATTAATAATACAAGTAATGTACCATATACCATTTTAGAAGGTGAATCGAACTGATTCGTAATACGTTGAAGGCAATCAACCATCCATCCTTGTGATACACTTGACATCCTGATTACAGAATTGATTTGTTTAGGGTTCAAATACGAAAGATAAGAATCATTGCTTTTGGTAGTAGGGGCAATGAACTATTGCGCTTTAGATGATGCTTTTCAAACCATCGGAGGCGCACCCTCTCCGGGATGTGCTGCCGATTATGCCACGAAGATGGCACGAAAAGAGGAACGCCGAAAAGCGAGACGGTGTAAGGGACCGGCCGCAGAATATTTGGATATCGAGGATAAGGATCCCGATCGCCAATCCTTCCAACGAGCACCAGATGTTCCTGCTATGAATCCGGCGGTTGGAATGAGAGAGCATGCTCCCGTTACGGCACCGCAGGGTACCACGGAGGCCTTTACTCATCTTAATTCACAACATCCAGTGGATCAAAAGCAAGCCAATTTTGACAAGGATCCAATGTATGATTATTTGAAGGCAGAAATGACAAAACATATCATACCGGTAAAAGCTCCGACGTCAGAAACATTATCATCCTCCAAAAAATACTTTGGAATGGATCCGGATAATGACAGCTTTGCGGATTATGAACCCAATCCATCAAATGAAACACTGTATCCTGATTTTCGAAAAACATTTGAAGGAGCTGGTATTTCGAAGGCGGGATCATCTGCCTTGCCGAATCCATCCGTAAATATGTATTGGAAACCGTTGACAAAAGTGGGAGCTCAAACATCATTTGTAGAACATTTACCACCACCTGGTGGAAAGTACTACCGCTCACAGCATTCCAATGGTGAGGTATCGATGGATCAAGTGATGAAAAAACTAGATACATTGTTTGCTCGATTGGATGATATGAATTCGTCATCACCCGAGCAAGTAACTTCAGAGCTTCTTATGTTTATCTCAAGTGGTATTTTTGTATTGTTTATGATGGATTTATTGGTGAAGAAGGGTAGCAAATTACGTTTTTAATATCAATTATGCTGTTTTTACAGCGATATTGATCTTATTCAAGTTTGGTTTGGCCGGCAAAATAACATTCTCTACGATGACGGGCAATGTAGAATCGATTATTATACATAATTACCATCGAGCAGATACCTGACCACCATAATTCATCATATCGTGTTGTTTGACGATATAAATATGAAATGGTAATAAGGTAATACAAATAACAAGAAGGAAACCGAATCCACTTATTTAGCAATCGATTGGTATATTTATCCTGTAGTTGCGTACACCAATGATTTTGATAGATGAACAAACTCATAAAATCAAATCCAAATGGAGCACTAAGAAAGAAGAGATGATAACCGATCAGACAAGGTGATTGATAATACAGACCCAGAGGAAGTGAGATAATAAGTCGTTCAATAATATGAAACCAGTCATCCAATTGAAAGATACGATAATACATGACTAGATGATATGTATGAAATGCAGCGGACATCACAATCGCAGGAAGAGAATAGGAATAGGGTGAAAGGTAATACATATTTTTAATGGTTTGAAATACAAATGTTACAGTTAGAATCGAAATCGTTGTATGATGAATGGATTGAAGTAAATAATATGGATTGCGAATGCGAAAAGCATGAAGGATCTTATCAAGAACACAGTGAATAAGGAAATAGGCACTGAATAGTTGTAACATGGATTGATTAATTGAAATGTGTATTAGTTAGTCAATTTTTCTGAGTATAACGTGTTGAGTGTTTGGAGTGTTTTTTTGTATGATGTTTTTTTCGTTTTCCTCCTAAGAATCGATAGAGAGATTGTAATTGTTTTTGATAGTCCTCAAATTGTTTAGTAGAAGATTCAATATTTGCTTTCTTTGTGTTAAGGATCGATTGATTTGTAGATTGCGACAAGGTTTCAATATGGTTGTCCATTTTACCCATTAAATCTTGTAATTTACGTTTAATTTCGTTAATCTTTTCACCTTTGTCAATTGAAGAAGGACTACTATAATCTATTTTTTGTAATTGAGCATCAGCCTGACGAATAAGTCCATCCATTAGACGGCGAGCAGTTTTTGCTTTTAGTTGTACGCGTTGTTCCTTTGTGGGTGGTATGGGTCGAGATGGCTTTTGCTGAATACGAGAAAGTAAATCTTTGTCCAAATTGTTCATTGTGATAGAGGGTTTAGACACAGGTTCGGCGATAGGAGCGGGTTCAGGAGCAGAAACTTTGGCGCTAAGATTGGTTCCTTCATTTCGCAATTGTTGATTTAAGGAGCGCAATTTAGGTTGTTGTTTGAGTTGAGCACTCAGCTTATTTCTTACATTAAAATTTTTAGTTAAATTTTGTGCTTGACCTGTACGTTCATTTACAGCGGTGGTAGTCGCTTGCTTCACACGTTTGAGTTTTGATTCTCTTACAAGTGATTCTGGTGGCGGTGGAGGAGGTGGTGGAAGTGGAGGAGCAGGAGCTGGAGGAGCAGGAGCTGGAGGAGCAGGAGCTGGAGTAGTAATTGGTTCAGGAGTAATTGGTTCAGGAGCAATTGGTTCAGTAGTAGCAATTGGTTCAGGAGCAGTAGGAGTAGAGGGCAGAGAGGATAGTTCTTGTTCTATTTTTTTAGAATCAGCTTTGTACTTATTAAATAAAACTCGTAAATTCTCATTTAACTGTTCTACGTCTCGTTTTGTCAGCTCTAATTGACGTGTGGCTTCGCCTTTTCGTTCCTCCATATTCGTACTATCTTCAATGGGCTGTGATAGAATTAATTCAAGACCATCTTGTTTCTTTTTTAGTCGTTTTAGTTTATCCTCGATTTGTTCTTTCTTTCCACGATACGATGAATCAATACGCATACGACGATACGATAAGTCATTTTTTATTTTTTTGACATTGTTTTGTGATACTTGTGGCTTATTAAAACGAGGCTGAAGATTCGCTTTCATTTTACTGATAAAATTCAAGTTCGATGTTGGAACGGTTTTTTGTGAAATAGGAGGCAATGATTTGCCTTCCACAGATGGAACAACCGTCTTATTAGAAGAATCTAATTCAGATGATGGCACAGTGTTAGATAATTCACCATTTACAGGTGGGGTTATAGTCATCGAATTATCAGGTGTTAGTACTTGATTCTTTTCCGTGATGAATTCATCCAGTAAAACCATTACTGCTGCAACCGCAATTTTCTTTGCGAGTTCATCATCCAATTCATCTTGTTCTACAACATCATCTGTAGCCGTTTGTATCGTATCTTGAACGATTTCAATTTGTGCGGTGGTAGGCGGTTGTCCTGATTCACTCTGTTGTTCGATGTCATGGACTGTTTGTTCAACTCTTTGTACAGTAAGAGGAAGAGTATCATGATCTAGAACATCATATGCGGGTTCATTGATTTTATCAGAAACAAACGGAATTTTTACTGTACGATTCAAATATTCTTCTGCTGACTTAATAAGCGTTTGAAATAACACATATCGAGCTACCGCAATACGATATTCCATCACAACTCTAAAGACATTTATGGTTTGTTCCTGAATGCGTTTATGAAACTCAATTCGATTTGCCATATCACTGCGAATCGCGCGTCGTCGAAAGATTCCTGTAATAGACGGTATACTCGCTTCGGCATCTTCTCCACGAAATCCTTTAATGCGTTCAAGAAGTTCACTTAATTTATCTTCACCGAGCAATTTTGTCAATTTATTTTCTTCTAAATCCTGAATACTATGTTTAGTTTGATAGTCTTTTTCATATTGTGTTTTTTCTAGTAATAATTGCGCAATAAACTTCTCATAGACATCTTTGTGTAGAGCAGTCTGTTCTTTCAATTCAATAATCGCATCTTGAATCGATTTATCATAGGAACTCGTATCGATTGTGCGAATGACATCAGGAGCCACGATTTTGAACATAGAAAACCAACGTTGATTGACAGAATCAATATGATACGTTGTATTGGTGCGAGCACGTATTTTCCGAATATAAGAAGATATAAAATCACCCAATTTATCTTCGGTTGTGCTGTCTAATGTATTTAATTTTTCTTGTTTTACGCTAACATTTGATTCAAACCGTGTAATCATATCACGTATCACATCTTTATCATGTTGTTTACCATCTTGCGCATTTTGATAAAGTGATTCGAAATACGCATTTTTAACGGGTTTACCAGATTCAGGATCTCTTGCGGTTGTAATCGGATTTAATCGATGAAGTAAGCGGTTAGAAATTCGAGTTAATAAAGTAATAAGTGTGCGATGCTTTTCTTGAATAGAAGCAATTTCAAAATTAGAATAATGTGCTTGTTCAAACTCTTTCACATAACTCGCAATATCATAACGATCATAACTAGCAGAACCCGTTAGTGTGGAGCGATCAATTTCAACAGTGGCGATTCCAATAAAAGACATATTGGTTGGTTGTTCAGGATCATTTTCTATAGGGGCAAGCTTATACATACTTACATTTTGAAATATGATTTTATCAGAACGGATTGATAACAGTACGTTATATTCTTTCTCTCGATTCGATATCATATGATTTACACCAATACCGAGCGCAAATACATCACCATATAGACCCTGATGAAAACTACATACCATTTCCGCTAAATAAGGAGGTAATGCCTTAATAATGGGTACAATATTATTGTTCCATTGTTCTTCTTGTAAAACAGATTCACCTGATGTAAAATTATATGTATCGGATAAAAAGGTAAAATGATTAAAACGTAAAATATCACGTTCAAATATACTAAATAGCTCATTTGAATTAGTGGTGATAAATTTATCATTTTCACGTGTTGTAATTCGTTCTATCCCATTATTTGTACGAGTATAAGAGAATGATTTTAAAAACTCTAATAAATTGGTAGTAGATTGTAACTGAGTATGGTAGGGTTGTGGGGTTGTTTTCGTAAAGAAGGATTCAAGAGAGGAACGTTTATTTGGAAGTGGATCCTTAATTTCACGCGCAGGGTAAATTTGTTCAAGAGTCTTCTGTTCCATTTCTGTTGGAGTATGATTCCAAAAAGTGATACGTTCCTCTAACGTGTCTAATTTAGGTAATTCAATTGGTGCGAAGTTATAAGGAGAAGCAGCCGCCTTTTCTTCAATAGGTTCGTCTTTCACATCAAGATAGGATAAATAGGCGGTTCCAATTTCAAGAAGATCCGTTGGATCACGTGGAGCAGGCTCTTTCACTTTTCCATTGTCCCATGTATTGGAACGTTCCGTTTCAAGTAATGAATCCTTAGATTGATTAACTTCTTTTTGTAATTCATTGGCAGCGACAACTGAGCCAGGGGGTCCAAGATCTTTGGTAGAAGGACGATATGGTTTTTCAGTTAGTTGTTCACTGGTTAACTCTCCTGATGAAGTAACAGGTCGTTCACTATCTAATGTAGTATTAAAATTCCAACTTCCTTCTACATTTGGTCGTTTCTCATCTGGACGCATATTTGGTTGATTGACCACAGACGCATTTGGAAATTGAGCCCAATTTTCTTCAGAATGGTCTTTGGCAACAGATGTGTCATCTACAGAAGATATGCTATCGGTTACAGGTGTTCCTTCTACATTTTTGATAGCAGGTATAGTTGAAGATTTATTTTGTTCAGATACATCCTCTTCCTTCTTGTCAATCGATGTATCATTCAATGCTTCCATCGCACGCGATCCTTTTGCAGCAGCTTGTGTTGCAGCAATCGAAGCCAAGCGCGCAGCCTCATCCGCATTTGACGTTAGCTTCAAGACTGTTTTCTTGAATACAATGGTTGTCTTAATAGGATTGTGATCCGAATAGGAGCACTGAGATGGATCGTTATAATCATCTTTTGAATCCATAATTTCCAGAATGGAGGTATCTTTCAATTCAAACAAGTCTTGATCTTTTTTGTACCAAATCACATCAATGATCGTTTTACCTCGTCCATTTGTGATCGCAGATCCATTTGATGGGTTGGAATAGACATAACCCTTTTTACTAAGTAATTCATAAGGAGCTTTATTCCAAGCATCAATACTTTTTTTATCCGCATCGGTAATGGGACGTTTCATAATATCCGCAAAATAATCATATTGTTTTTGTAAGTCCGATTGATACACACTATTAAAATCTCCAACAATAATGTGCGGATTTTTCTTCAAGACTTCTTCCAATAATTCCATCTTTTTTGATTGAAGACCTTCTGTTTGACCCTCTTGAAGTAACTTCTCATCGCTGAAACGTCCACCCTCCATGTGTAGATTGGCAATCTTGACACCCTGAAAATTAACAATGACAGCGCTTCGTTCAGGGGTTCCATTCAATCCGGGTACATTAACACAATCTACATCGGTCGAATAAATACCGTTTATAAAGTAAATGCGTTCCGTCTCGGAACCTGAACCACATGCTTTGATTTCCTTATAATTGGCAAGTTCCGTTTTGTTATCTTCCTGTGTACAGATGATATCCACTTTGCTCTCATCGATATAGTCTTTGGCCTTTTTTATCTGGCAAAAGTTTTGAAAAAGATTAAATGACATGAGTGTAACCGATTGACGTTCCTTTGCTACCTCGTCTTTTATCACATTTGCCTGTTTTTTTACAATAGGCTTAGTAAGTTGACCCAACAGCTTTTCAGCTAAACTTTGTACAAGACGACGAAGTGGTTCACATTCCATCACCATAATTAACGGCTTATCCGTATCACATACACCATCATACAATGCTTGAAGCACATCTTCCTTCAATTTAGTATCCGATGTTTTATCAACGCCAAACCATGCGAGAGCTTCGGTCTCTTTGGAACCTTCACTTAAATCCCAAGGTGGCCCAATGGTTAATTTATGACCATTCAATGAAATTTGTCGTTTTTCATTGGCAGGAGGGGTGATATTTTTTACAGGCACCACATTTGAGGTTTGATTTGTAGCAGGTGTAACAGGTGTAACGATTGTCTCTTGTTCAACTTGTTTAACAGGATTATTCGTTATTGTTACAGTAGTAATAGGCGTAACAGGCGCAGTTGCTACATTATTAGTAGTGACTGGTATACTAGAAGGTTCTTCTGTTATTTCAGTTCTACTTTCTGTTGTGGAGGGTGTCTCTACATTTGTAGAAGGCGTTACAGTATTTGTCATAACAGGAACTACATTTGTAGCAGGTGTATCACTACCTTTATACGTTTCCGCTTCTTTTACAGATACTGCTCCTACAGCAATTTGTTTTGCTTGAGTATCAGTAATACCTCCTCCAGTACGTGGAATAATCGGTATGGCCTGACTAGTAGAGGGTAAAAGCGACTCAGGATTATAACCATTAGGAGCTCCTCCATCTCCACCGCCACGCATGACATGAATCGTGCCTGCGGCAGAGGGGATTAATGAGCTGGGATTATATCCAGCTGGTGGTTGATCCGCCATTCTATTCAGAATGGGTTTTTTAAATGAGATTCCACACACAATCCGCAAGGACCTAAGACTCATAAACGATTTACGAAACAGACATGGACAGCTATACCGCCGATCCTCAAACTCGAAAGCGTAAAATCGAATGTAAACCAGAATTGGTGATTGCTAGTCTCCAACGTTTCTACGCAAACCAACCGGAAATCGATAAAGTTTTGACGTATCTCAATGGTGAAGCACCGTTGAGTCTTCGTATTATTGATTGGTTTGTAACGAAATACAGCCGAAAGAGCTTTGTTCGTTATCCGCTCAACGGTCAAGAGTTTTTGGTCTATCTAAGTTATAAGGGTCAGCTGAAAGCGTATTCTAAACAGTATTTTGATCCAAATTGTCGCAGGGAGCGTATCATGTTTACGATTCCAAATCATGAGCCATTTATGACGACCATTGGAAAACTTAATTTCTTTCGTTGGGCACTAGAGTCAAATATTTTAGAATACATGGAAGCCCATGAGGAAGAGATCCGAACAGGCTACAATGCATATTTGAAGGAGACGATTCAAATTCAAAAGCGAAATAAAACGCTAGCATCAACGGCGTCATCTACATCTTCTGAGTTATCCACGGATTCATTGTCTGATGCGATTCCTATTAAATCGACAGGAGCAAGAACTACGCGCCGTCGTACCAAACAATCGCCTTCTTCACTGAATAAACTACAGGTCTATACTACACCAATTGAGCTTGATTTTAGTTAATAGCTTTTAATAAAAAGTGCTTAAAATTATATACATACATATTATCAATGAATAATACAGTACATCACAGCAGATGGTCAAAAATTAGATGGACAGGACCTGGTTCAAATCCAACAGGTCTTCATACCAAAAAAGAATTCTTACAAATCGTTCGAATAGAATATCCTGAACGAATCTACAGACGCATTAGAGGAGAACGTGAGATTCCTGAAGGACGATTTAAACGTGATGATATTACATCATGGATGGCATTTACAGGGGCGCGCTATCAATAGAATATTACTTGGAAGAATTACTCGGTTTATTCAAGTAAAATAGACGAATATCATCCATTTTTGGGCGTAATTCTTCGGCGGCCTGTGCCTGCTGTTTCATAACATTGGTATCAAGCCATCGACTATCAAAATTCCTTTCCAAAAGTTTATTGGACTCTTTCGTATAGCCCGTGTTTTTGTCTTCATACACACTGGCTCTTAATTCACGGGTCATATTACGAGAATCAGAAGAAGTATCATACTTATCAAAGAATGAATTTTGACCTCCACGTTCACCCTCTACATCGTATCGAGGTTGAGAACGAAAACTTCGTTCACTTGTTCGACTAACATTTGGTGCCATATCATAAAAGGGTGCTTGACGATTCATATCCGGGCGACCATTATCCATAAATTTTCCATCCGTTTGCCAATGTTCAAATTGTCTGGCATTAATACTATCTTTTGTATCATATTCGCGTCGAGTTCGACCAATAAATTGAGGAAGAGGGAATGACTGAACAGCTGATTGAGTACGCAAATCAGGATAAACGGGTTGTGCCATTTAAAGTACTGATACACTACCTATCATAAAGATGATTATTATCCCATTTATTCACAAGGTAAAACAAATCGCAACCATGCAAGTATCTATTTTCCAACTTCTTACCATCGGAGGTACTTTGCCATGGAAAGAAGATGATACATTACAATTGGAAGATGATATTCTCCATCCAAATGGAATTTATTTACAGAGTTCACCAATCAAGCGAAATAATGTATACTTGTGCCCTGTGGATTCAGTGAAAACAAATTTAAATGATTTTTATCAATGGAAAGAGATAGAACATGGTGATAATGAAACATTTTGTTGGAGAACCATTTATCTAACAGGTGAGTTAAATTCATATCGCGGATGGTTACCGATTCCAGCAAAAGAAATGTTAGGTTCGCATACCATTCAAGAATTAGTAGACATGATACACACAGAGGTCATCTAAACGCGGTGTGCGTGTAATAGAGTAGATGATGGATCGTCATAAAACCCATAAGCATATTGTGGCAGAGGACATTCCACAGGGTGGCGACCGTTTTAAAAACTTACTCGATAATGGAGTAGAAGAGGCATATCGACGCCCATGGCATCGAATCGAACGTGGATTACGTTTGAATCGTCTTCGAATCTTTATTGAAGAAATTACACCAGAATTTAGTATTACTGAAGAAGAGAAGAAATCCTTGTTTACATATCTTCAGAAGGCACTCGATAATCGTCTATTGAATACCATTAAAGTAGTGAATTATAATCAAGATACACAGCGTATCATGACCATTAAGGGATTAGAATTAAAGCGAAATCAGGAAGGAGTTCTCAAATGGATCTTGAAGCAGAAGACCGAAGGAACACGGAAGAAAAAGAGCAAAGATGAATCTCCATCCGTATCGACTCCGTCGGCTACAAAAATTGAGGAAACATCTTCTGTATAAATAGGGTATCATTTATGGAATTTCAATCAAAAGTAAAGGATTTGATAGGTTTATTTGAAAATTGGCTATCTGATCCTCAAGACGAAGTACAACTAGAACAATGGAGAGATGCAGCAGAAACCATTGCGGATTCATTTGAATTCACCGATACGGAGCAAGAATGTATGGATAAACTAATTGATATGTATGAAGAACAGCATAAAAAGAAAATCGAATGGAATCGGCGACAGACACTCATCTCGGCTGTGCCACAGTCCTATCTCGATGAATTATTGAATCGAAAACAACTTGAACAACGAACAACCGAATGGTATCAACAAATGGCAACTATTATTTCGGCAAGTGAGCTGGGAAAACTGTTTGCTTCTCCACGTGAACGTGCGAAATTGGTCATATCAAAAACCGTCCCATATCCGGATCGTAATCAGCCATTAGCTGTTCTGTCCAATTATATGTCAGCGTTTGATTGGGGAATTCGTTTTGAACCCGTTGTCAAACAAATTTATGAAGCTCGATATGGAACCATTGTCAAAGAGCTGGGACGAATGAGTCATCAAACAGACCCGCGATGTATGGCATCTCCTGATGGTCTTGTTTATTATTGTCCATTGAATCAGAGAAATGGACGCCTGATTGAGATTAAGTGCCCTGTTACACGTGAAATTGATGGAACCATTCCAAAAGATTATTATGCTCAGATGCAAATGCAACTTCATGTCACTGGACTTCCTACATGTGATTATGTAGAGGCTGTATTCTCATCAAAGTATAATCAGTTACCAATTAAAGAGGGTCCAAGTATGTATAGTGGTTTTATTGCACTGGTTCGATACGCGGAACCGAAGGGAAATCAGGAGTTCTATTATGTGTATAGTCCGTTAAATGTAGATATAACATGGACACCTGAAATAAAAGAAGATGAAGAAGTGATCGAGATCACGCCATGGAGGTTGTATCAATGGAGTGAACAACTGGTGAAACGAAGTGAAGAATGGTGGATGGCACTTCAACCGGTGATGGATGCGTTTTGGATCGATGTAGAAAAGGCCAAACGAGGAGAGTTTACTGTACCAGAATCAACCCGAGCAAGTAAACCCGCAAAAGTGGAAACCTGTATGATTCAATTTCACAAACTTGATGAATTTGGTCAACCAGTATAATCGTTCGTATACTGACCTATTTTTTTACGCAGTCTTATAAAAATTAGTAGTCAATTCCTGGTTCCATCCTGAACAACTATCGGGGTAATTACGTTTGTAATTATTGGTAGTTTGGCGATAGTTTCCAAGTTTAGAAACAGTTTGTTCAAAATCAGCAGCATAGCACGAACCACTGTTGATCTTGGATAAAGCTTCTTTGTCACTGGGAGCAGCCATTACATCACCAAGCAAATGATAAGGATGTTCATTATAGACTTCAGCAGGGCTTGGGCCATTGGGAGGATAATCCATTACAGGAGAGTCGGAGTCATTGGTAAGTGGAGAAGGGTTTTGAAATGCTTCCCAGTAGGAATACGCTGGATAGCCAAAAGAGAACGCATTGTCTCGTTCCCACCATCGATCTTGAGACGCAGGGGCATACTTTGCAATGTAATTTACAAAGTTGTCTTTGTTCATGGTGAGTGCCAAGAGGGCAAGAACTAACACGATAATAAGAATAGTTGTCATTTAACTCTACTTACGCAAATGTAAAAAATTGATGATATGATTTCCGTGTGGAACAACCATCAATTCCGGAAACATGTCCCAGATTAGTATGAACGTCGTAAAGCGCAATGGAGAGTTGGAGCCTGTCTCATTTGATAAAGTGTTGAATCGGATTCAAATCGCTGCATCGGGTCTAGAAGTGAATCCCACCCTTATCGCCCAACGAACTCTATTACGAATCTATGATGGTGTCAAGACTTCAGAGCTAGATGAATTGGCTGCCCAGCTCTCTATTTCTTTGATGACCACCAATCTCGACTATGGAACACTCGCTTCACGCATTGCCATTTCCAATCATCAAAAGAATACATCGGACAAGTTTACAGATGTCGTTTTCGAACTGTCCCAGCAAACCGTAGCAAAGACGGGAGAAATTATCAGTAATGTATCACAAGAACTGGTCGATATCTGTAAAAAGTATGGAGACCAAATTAATGCGAAAATCGACTATGAGCGTGATTACTTGTTTGATTATTTCGGCTTCAAGACCCTAGAAAAACTACAATATTTACTTCGAAACACAAAAGGTAAGACGTTGGAACGTCCTCAACATCTGATCATGCGTGTCTCCCTTGCGCTTTGGGGTTCGGTGGATTTGGACAAGGCATTTGAAACGTATGATTTACTGAGTCAGAAACTGTTTATCCATGCGACTCCGACAAACTTTAATGCGGGTACACCGAGACAACAGCTCAGTAGCTGTTTCCTTCTTGCGATGAAAAGTGATTCGATTGTAGGAATTTATGACACTTTGAAGGATTGTGCGTCCATCAGTAAACATGCGGGAGGCATTGGGCTTCATATTCATAACATTCGTGCGAAAGGTTCATTAATTAAGGGAACAAATGGAACCAGTAATGGTATTGTACCGATGTTGCGTAACTTTAATGATACCGCCCGCTATGTTGACCAAGGTGGAGGTAAAAGAAATGGCTCCTTTGCGATCTACTTGGAGCCGTGGCATGCGGATGTAGAGGACTTCTTGAAGCTAAAACTCAACACGGGTTCCGAAGAGGAACGTTGTCGTGATTTGTTCTATGCCTTATGGCTCCCTGACCTATTCATGGAACGTGTAGAGAAGAATCAGTCATGGACACTCTTCTGTCCTTCAGAAGCACCTGGTTTGGCAGATGTATATGGGGAAGAGTTCAAGCAATTGTATGAAAAGTATGAAAAAGAAGGCCGTGGTCGTAAACAGATTGACGCACAGAAACTATGGTTTAAGGTACTGGATTCTCAGATTGAGACCGGTACACCTTATCTATTATACAAGGATGCTGCCAATAAGAAATCCAATCAGAAGAATTTGGGTACCATTAAATCAAGTAATTTATGTGTCGCACCAGAAACATATATTCTGACGGATAAGGGTCAATTTCCAATTGCTGAATTGGCTGGTCAAAAAGTAAATGTATGGAATGGTGATAAATGGTCGCCTACTACTGTGATAAAAACAGGTGAACAACAGAAGTTGATTACAGTATATCTTAGTAATGGGGCACAGATTACATGTACTCCCTATCATAAGTTTATCATTCGTTCAGGATATACTGACAATGGCTTGATTAAAGATGCGACACGTGTGGAAGCATGTGAACTCAAAGAAGGAATGAAACTAGCGAAACACTCATTAGAATTGATTCAAGGAAACAACAATGATATGAAATATCCTTATACACATGGATTCTTCTGTGGAGATGGAACATATCATCATAATCCAAATGGTTATGTATCAAAGGGACTAACATTATATGGAGAGAAAAAGAAATTAATCCCTTATCTTCAAATTCACTCATCAAGTTATAAAGAAGATGCTATTGGACGAATCAATACAATGCTTCCAGATGAACTTTCTGAAAAATATGTTGTTCCAATTAATTCTTCATTAGATTGTCGTTTGAAATGGCTAGCAGGACTATTAGATTCAGATGGGTCAGTTGCTAGAAATGGAACAAATGAATCACTACAAATTGCATCAATTCATTTTGAGTTCTTGGATAGAATTCGTTTGATGCTACAAACATTAGGAGTTCAAAGTAAAGTCACGCAATCACAGCCTCAGCGAATGACACTTATGCCTGATGGAAAAGGTGGTCGTAAAGAATATAATTGTAAGGAATTATATCGCCTTCTTATTTCATCATCTGCCGTTTATCGATTAAATGAGATTGGTTTAGAATGTCATCGTCTTGAAATTAATAGTAATAAACCACAAAGAAATGCTGAACAGTTTGTTACAGTCCTTTCTGTACAAGATAATGGACGTATTGATGATACATATTGTTTCAATGAACCTGAAAATCATGCTGGCATCTTTAATGGAGTTCTAACAGGAAATTGTACAGAGATCATTGAATACAGTAACGAAGACGAAACCGCAGTATGTAATTTGGCATCGATTGCTCTCCCTAGTTATGTCGAAAACAAGGTATTCAATTATGACAAACTGAGACAAGTTGTCAAGGTATCAATTAAGAATTTGAATCGCGTAATTGATATCAATTATTATCCGACACCCGAAACCAAGAATTCCAATATGCGCCATCGTCCAGTCGGCCTAGGTGTTCAGGGCCTGGCCGATGTATTTGCATTATTACGTGCCCCATGGGAGTCAGAGAAGGCAGCCGAAATCAATCAGCGTATCTTTGAGCATATCTACTTTGCGGCAGTGGAGTCATCATGTGAGATTGCCCAAGTAGAGGGACCCTATTCTACGTTTCAGGGTTCTCCGATGTCACAGGGAATCTTTCAATATGATATGTGGACAAACTCAAATGGTGAAAAGATTATTCCACTTACGGTGAATGAATTAGATTGGGAATCATTGCGAGCACGTGTAGTACAATATGGTATTCGTAATTCTCTACTGATGGCACCGATGCCAACCGCATCCACGTCTCAGATTCTAGGATTTAATGAATGTATTGAGCCATTTACCAGTAATATCTATACTCGTCGTACTCTCGCAGGTGAATTCATCGTTATCAATAAATATCTGATGAAGGATCTTGAGAAATTGGGCGTATGGAACGAGATGATGAAACAACAAATCATTGCTCGAAATGGTTCGATTCAGGGTATTGATCAGATTCCTGAATCCATTCAGAAACTATATAAAACATCGTGGGAAATCAAACAGAAAGTATTGATTGATATGGCGGCCACGCGTGGAGCATTCATTTGTCAGTCGCAGAGTCTCAATCTGTTTGTAGCGGACCCTAATTATGCGAAGTTAACATCTATGCACTTCTATGCGTGGAAGCAAGGATTGAAGACAGGAATCTATTATTTACGAACCCGTGCGCCAGTGATGGCACAGAAGTTTACCATTGATCCCGAGCTTCAAAAGGAGGCGGCCAAATCAGAACAGATGCGCATCATTCGAAAGAATATGTCAGAAGATCAAGAGTGTACGATGTGTAGTTCTTAAGAGCGTGTAATGCGCATAGTAAATAAATACATATAAAGTAGGGATGAACGCTCAATTCGAAGACGTTCGACGTAAGGTGGATAACATTATCAAACATGGTAATGTCACCGAACATTTATATCAATCCGCTGATGGGATTGCGAAAATCATATCCGCCATTCAACAAACAAAAGGTGAAAAGTGGACCGCGCATGTACTAAATGAAAATGGTCAGCCAATATTAACACCTGAAGAAGAACAACAATTCACAGAAGCATTTCAACCTTATATCCATACGATTGTATCTTTTTTGGGTGATCGCAAAACAGGAGGACAAGCACCTGCTATTCCAGCATACGATGTACCCGATATTGCAGCACTTACAGGATTAGATCCAAAGAATCTGGATTTGAAATCCGCCTCTGAATCGGTCTCTTCCGATCCTGAAAAAATGATAGGAATCGATAATATTTATACAAAAGTAATTCATCGAATGGGATCAATAAATTCAGTTGTTAATGATTATGCGTCAAAATATGGTGTACTACATTTGGAAAAAAAATCAGACGTGGAACCCGATGTTCATTTAATTCCACAACCACTTGCTCAACTAATTTCAAAAGGTTTGATTCTTATTGATATTCCTCCGCAAGTAAGTATGGATGTTATGAATAAATTTAAAGTACCATTTCGATTGATTGTATTTGTTATTTACTTATTTTTGGATGTAGCACGTATTACAGCAAGTGTAACCGGTTCAGATAGCAATCGAAAGATTTTATCAGTTGTAGTGGCATTATTGGATTTATTAAAAGGTGAATGGAAGAAAGCGATATTAACCTTTATGGGATATTTTGGAACGACTCCTTTGTTGATTGGACAATTGGTAAAAGTATTTTTGACATTGTTTCAAATGCTTTCACCGACAATTCAAGAAACGATGATGTATGGAGCATTAGATACTACAAAATCATTTATTATTGGTATTCTTTTAGCTATTTTTAAAATTACTGCACCAGAGGGTGTTCGACTACCATTGATTGGAATGTTGGAAAAGATTGCCAAAAAGAAGGCGGAAATTGATGGTGTGTTGATAGGAGCAGGTTTATCGGCGCGTTCTGATTCCTTTGCGCCATCATTTGAAGATTTTAATAATATTCAGACATTAATGGATGATCCAGAGTTCATCTGTTCGACAGAGTTTGAAACTCTTATTGAGCAGGTGAATAATACGTCAATTATTAATATGATTCTTCAGATTCTTCGTATTCCAGTAACAAAAGAGTTTCGTGAGTATCGTTGTGGTACCACGCCAAGCAAGCCATTTTTGACATTGATTGTG